>OHQH01001096.1_pt1 | contig 12996 bp, 10 predicted proteins | sample 1577891 | NCBI WGS metagenome assembly OHQH01 (sample SAMEA3879601, study PRJEB24766) | human gut metagenome | biome: human-associated habitat; feature: feces | place: USA | collected 1985/1987
GCACGACGGGGAGTTTGCCCGCCTTGCGGGCGCGGATGCAGCCGGCAGGGCAGAGGCGGCGTCCGCTTTTGCCGCTGCGCACGGCTGCACCGTCGTGCGCAAAGGGCCGGAGACGGTCTGTGCGTTCCCGGACGGGGACACGGCCGTGCTGCGTGCCGGCAATCCCGGTATGGCCAAGGGCGGCAGCGGTGACGTGCTGGCGGGCATGCTCGGTGCGCTGCTGTGCCAGATGCCCGCGCGTGACGCCGTCGAGACTGCAGTCTGGCTGCACGGGCGGGCCGGCGACGTGTGCGCCGCACGCATGGGCGAATATGCCATGAACCCGACCGATGTGATCGCGGCGCTGCCGGAGGTCACAAAAACCATCATCCGATAGGAGGCAGTATGCAGCGCAGAAGCATCGCTGCACTGATGATAAGCCTGCTGCTGTTGTCTGCGTGCGGACACGGTGCGGGAGAGCGGTCGTTTCAGACCTTCCGTGATACGCTCACGGGAAGCCTCGTCACCGTGACGGCGCAGGTGCACGCGGACTACGGCGACACGGTCGCGGACTACACGCTCACCTGCCGGGAGCTGGCCGATGGCTATGATCTCACGGTCATCGCTCCGGAGACGGCGAAAGGCGTCGGCGCGCACCTGCGCCGAGGAGAGAGCACGCTCACCTTCGATGATATCCTGCTGCCGGCGGGCGATCCCAACGCCGCCGGACTGACACCGCTGACGGCGCTGCCCTATGTGGTGGATGCCGTCCGCAGCGGCTATGTCGATCTCACATGGCAGGAGGACGGGCTGCTGGTCGTGCAGCTCATTACCGACGACCATACGGTCGTGCGGCTGTATCTTGACGGCACCGTGCCGCAGTGCGCGGAGCTGTCGGTGGATGAACGCTCGTGCCTGTACTGCACGGTGGAACAATGGAATCTGGAACAAGGAAGTACGAACGATGAATCGCAAAATTCGAACATGGGTAGAGATCAGTCTCAATAATCTGGAACACAACTACCGCGAGATCAGCAGCCGCCTGCCGGACGGCTGCCAGATGCTCGGCGTCTGCAAGGCCAATGCCTACGGCCACGGCGCGGTGCGCGTGGCGCAGCGCCTGCAGCGGGCGGGCTGCCAGTGGATCGCCGTCAACTGCTATGACGAGGCCGAGGAGCTGCGCGCTGCGGGTGTGACGATGAACATCCTGCTGCTCGGGCCGCAGTCGGCGAACATCGCCGTCGACCTTGCGACCCTCGGCGTGACGCAGGCGGTCGGCAGCATCGAATATGCGCGCGAGCTTAATCGCTTCCTCGCTGGGACGGGGCTGCGCCTGAACGCACACATGAAGCTGGAGACCGGCATGGGGCGCACGGGAGCGCTGTTCGCCATGCTCAAATACGGTGTTACGCCCGACATCGTGTGCCTGGCCAAGGCATTCGGGGGCGGCATGCCGCTGGGAGCGTTCGCCTCGAGGCCGGAGATTATGCAGACCCTGCAGGAAAACCCCGTGCTGGGGCATATCACCACCTTCGGCGGACATCCGGTATGCTGCGCAGCCGGGCTCGCGGCATTGAATTACCTGCTCGACAACAAGGTCGTCGAAGGGGTCGAGGCGAAGGGCACACTCTACGCACAACTGCTCGGCAACCATCCCGCCGTGCGTGAAATCCGCCGCAGCGGACTGTTGCTGGCGGTCGAATTGGGCGAACCGCAGAAACTCTACCGCATCATGGAACTGTTCAAGCAGGCGGGGATCCTGAGCGACTGGTTTCTGTTCTGTGACACGGCGTTCCGCATCTCGCCGCCGCTGACGATCTCGGAGGAGGAGATCCGCGGAAGCGCGGCACTGATCCTCAAATGCCTCGACGAATTGGGATAGGCCGGGCGGCCAAACGAAAAAGAGGGTCGGAAACCCTCTTTTTTCGTATTACGCCGGAATCTCCCGGCCGCGATTACCCGCAATTAAACATATGCGGCAACTATTTTCCGACGACGGCGCATGCCGGCCGTAATTTTCCGCATCGCCGTGCCTGCTCCGGCTGCGGAGTCAATGGTTTCCTATTCTTCGGCCAATGACTTGAGCAGGGCGATCTCCTCCGGCCAGCGCTGCTCGTCGGGGGTTTCAAGGATCAGCGGAATGCCGTCGAAACGCGCGTCCTGCATGATATAGCGGAAACATTCCATGCCGATCATCCCCTCGCCCAGCGGCGTGTGGCGGTCGACATGGCTGCCCAGGATTTTCATGGCGTCGTTCAGGTGCATGCCTTTCAGGTATTCGAACCCGACCACGCGTTCCAGCTCCGCAAAGGTTTTGTCGCAGGCCTCCGCCGTCCGCAGGTCGTATCCGGCGGCAAAGGCATGGCAGGTGTCGATGCAGACCCCCACGCGCGATTTGTCTTCGACCCGCTCGATCAGGTAGGCCAGGTGTTCGAAGGCAAACCCGAGGTTCGAACCCTGTCCGGCCGTGTTTTCGATCACGGCCGTCACGCCGCGGGTCTTGTCCAGCGCGATATTGATCGACTCGGCGATCAGGTCGAGCGACCGTTCGGGCGAAATCTTTTGCAGGTGGCTGCCGGGGTGGAAGTTCAGCCGGTCGAGCCCCAGCGCTTCGCAGCGCTGCATCTCGTCGAGGAAGGCTGCGCGCGACTTCTCCAGAGCCTCCCGTTCGGGATGCCCGAGGTTAATCAGGTACGAGTCGTGGGGCAGGATCTGCGCGGGTGTATACCCGTATTGGTCGCAGGCCGTGCGGAAGGCGTCGATCTGCGCTGCGGTGAGCGGCGCGGCCACCCACTGGCGCTGGTTCTTCGTGAAAAGGGCGAAGCCCGTGGCCCCGATCCCGTGTGCATTGGCGGGCGCGTTTTCCACACCTCCCGCAGCACTTACGTGTGCTCCGATATATTTCATATGATTGTCTCTGTATTAACTTAAGACAAAGTTAAGGATTTTGTAAATAATTTCATAAATTTGCATATTGAATTTGCAATTATAATCGCTTCACTATGAAATATTTTTACCTGCTTTTCGGGCTCATTCCCGCCCTTTTGGCCGGCAACCCCGCGTTCGCACAAATATCCATCGACGAAGTCGATGCCAAAGAGGACAAAGTGACCTTCCAGGACAAACTGAAATCCACCTCCGTCGATGTGGACTATTTCAGCCTGGCCCGTTACAAGGCCGAGCGCGCCGCAATCCGCAAGGAGCGCAACTACCTCGAATTCAGCGGAGGCATACAGGGTTCACTCACGTCGTACAACGACCCGTGGATCTCGGTCTCGGGCGGTGACAACTCCATTGCCCTGACGGCGGTTTTCGGGCTGCGCCACCTCTTCACGAAGAACCTCTTCACGCTCGAAACCAAGTTCAATGCCAAGCTCGGCTACAACCGCATGAAGGTCGAAACGACCCAGAAAGATGACGAAGGCAACGAATACACCGACAGCGAGGGTATCTGGTTCAAAAACCAGGACGAATTCGTGATTTCCGTCGCCCCGTCGTTCAAGATGTCCGACAACTGGTCGTACGGTTCGATCCTGAATTTCCGCAGCCAGTTCGTCAACGGGTACAAATCGCGTACGGAACAAAAGGAGGAGCACCTCAAGAGCAAATTCATGACCCCGGGCTACCTCGACATCTCGCTCGGTATCACCTATAAAAGCCCCAAGGCCAAATTCCCGATCGTGGTCAACATCTCGCCGATCGCCCTGAATGCCACCTTTGCGGAGAACGAACTGATCCGCAAAACGAACGGATTCAACTACGGTATCGAAGACCCCGACAAGACGTCCAAATACGAAGGCGGTTCGTCGATCCAGATCGACTTCGACCGCACGTTCGGCAAGACCGGTTTCCTGCGCTACCGCACGACGCTCTACTCCTTCTACGGCTGGATCACGGACATCGGTCAGAAGAACAAGATCAGCGACTATTCCGAATACCGGATTGCATATGACGACTGGGTAGAGAAGGGCAGCGACATCAAGACCAAGCCCCGCCTGCCGATCCACCCGATCGTACGCTGGGAAAATACGATCGACATCAAGGCAACAAAATACCTCTCCACGTCGTTAAGTTTCCAGCTTTACTACAACCGGGCGCAGAACCTCGACGTGCAGACCCGCACGCTGCTGAGCGTCGGCCTGACGTATACGTTCAAGAACAAGGAAAAACCGCAAAAATAGTCCGGCCGCCGGCCGGCGTATGACACGCAAATGTATAAGAACTCGAAATACACCGTCCTCTTCCCGCTGCTGCTGGCAGCGGGTGTTGTGTTGGGGCTGCTGCTGGGGCAGTACATGGGCCGCAACAGCACCACTTCGGAGATCAAGGGCATGCTCCGCCAGATGGCACTGCCCACCAACAAGTTAACCTATACGCTTTCGCTGATCGAGAATCAATATGTCGATTCGGTGGCGATGGATTCGCTTGCCGAGCACGTCATCCCGCTGCTGGTCAAGGAGCTCGATCCCCACTCGGTCTATATTCCGGCATCGGAGATGCAGGAGATCAACGAACCGCTCGAAGGCGAATTCGACGGCATCGGCGTGGTCTTCAACATGGCGACCGACACGGTGATCGTGCTGAACGTCATCCCGCAGGGCCCAAGCGACAAGGCCGGGATCAAGGCCGGCGACCGTATCATCGAGATCAACGACACGCTCGTCGCGGGGCAGAAAATCCCGCAGCGCGACGTGGTGAAGAAACTGCGCGGCCCGCGCGGCACGACCGTACACCTCGGGCTGGGACGCCAGGGTATCTCCGACCTGGTGGGCGTCGACGTCGTTCGCGACAAGATTCCGATCAAAAGCGTAGAATCGGCGTTCTGCATTGCCGACGGCATCGGTTACATCAAGCTGGGACAGTTCGCACGGACGACCTTCGACGAGATGCAGGCATCGCTGGACACGTTGCGTGCGCAGGGCGCCACCAAACTTATCTTCGACCTGAGGGGCAACTCGGGCGGCTACCTCGACCAGGCCATCATGGTCGCCAACGAATTCCTGCACAAAGACCAGCTGATCGTTTACACGGAAGACCGCCAGCACAAACAGCTGCGCGAATACGCCGACGGCACGGGCGCCGCGCAGGATATGGACGTAGTGGTGCTGATCGACGAGGGCAGCGCGTCGTCGAGCGAGATCCTCGCCGGGGCATTGCAGGATAACGACCGTGGTACGATTGTTGGACGCCGTTCGTTCGGCAAGGGACTCGTCCAGCGTCAGATCCCATACAGCGACGGATCGGCATTGCGGCTTACTACGGCGCGTTACTACACGCCTACGGGCCGTTCGATCCAGAAACCCTATACGATCGGCGACGACGAAAGTTACGAAGAGGACATCTGGAACCGGTATAAGAACAACGAGTTCTTCTCGGCCGACAGCATCCACTTCGCGGATTCGCTCAAACGGGTGACTCCGGGCGGGAAGGTGGTCTACGGCGGCGGGGGTATCATGCCCGACGTCTTCGTGCCGGCCGATACGACCGACGTAACGAAATATTTTGTCGAGGTGGCGGGGCGCAACATCCTCTACCGCTATACGATCGAATATGCCGACCGTCACCGCGAAGCTCTGAACAAGGTCAGGACGATCCCCGAACTCCAGGCGTTGCTGGACAGCGACAAGGGCCTCGTGGAGGATTTCATCCGCTATGCGGCACGCAAGGGCGTCGCTCCCGATTACCGGGACATCGCCCGCTCGCGAAAGCTGATCGAGGCCCAGCTGAGGGCTTATATCGGCCGCAACACGGCGCTGGAGGACAATGGCTTCTACGCCAACATCTATCCCGTCGACAACGTGGTGGTGCGTGCCATCGGGATATTAAACGATACACAGAAAAATGATTAAAAAACTCATCGGTATTATCGTGGCCGTGGCGGTGATCGTCATCGTCGTCATTGCGGCCATCCGGCGCGACAACTTCCAGTCGATGTTATTGCGCGACGAGATCGAAAACCAAACCTTCCCGGGGCCAGTCGACACCGACCAGCCGGCGGCACCCGTAGCGGGTGAAATCGAAGTGACGGATTCGGTAACCGTCGAGGTGGTCGATTCGATTCGGTAATACCTGTCCGGAAAGCATACGGGAAATACCTCCCGAGGGAGGGCTTTCGTAAATAACCGATTCCTGACACCGGATAATATCTGCTGGAAAATATTTATTTTCCCGGGGAAAACGGATCGAAATCACTTCGGATCGGGATTCACATAACAGGCAGCAGCCCTTGCAGGGGCTGCTGCCTGCCGTATACCTGAAATCCTGCAAAGAGTCCGGACTGCCGTATTCCATATCTTTCCCTACACGGACATGCAGTATCGGGCGGTTTCCCGCATTTATATAGGTAGTCCGTCCCTTTCGGCCGCGACTGCGAGGTCTGCACATATCCCGGCCGCGGGCAGCCAAAGTACATCCTCCGTTTGCATGAATAATCCGGGCTGCACCGACGGCCGGGGATATTGTTCCTCGGGATGGGGTGGTTTTGGCCATCGGGAATGCCTCGCAGATGTCGCAAGCCGTGTGTGGAGGAATTTGAACAACCTCATCCCGTACAGTCGAAAGCGTATAGCATGATTTTCCCCGCCGTATCGCTCACTCATTCGTCAAAAAAATACAGCAGCCCTGCGGGACTGCTGTATACGGCCTGGGCTCTTCCGAAGATCAGAAATATTTGATCTCCCTGCCCTCGATCGCCGAAAGGATATTGTTTGCGGCGGACGATGCACCGATGCGGAACAGGTCGGTCGTAAGCCACTCCTTACCGAGAATCTCCTCAACGATGGTATAGTAAAGTGCGCCGTCTTCGGCCGTGCGGACTCCCCCGGCAGCCTTGAATCCGACCTTGCGTCCGGTCTTCGCATAGTAATCGCGGATGGCCTGGCACATGACGACCGCCGCCTCGGGAGTCGCTGCGACGTCGATCTTGCCCGTCGAGGTCTTCACGAAATCGGCACCTGCGAACATCGACAGCAACGATGCCTTGCGGATCAGGTCGGGGGTTTTCAACGCCCCGGACTCGATGATGACTTTCAGTACGATGTCGCCGTCCATCTCGGAACGGATCACCTCGACCTCGTTCGCCGCCTCATCGTATTCGCCCGTAAGCATACGCCCCACATTGAGCACGATGTCGATTTCATCGGCGCCGTTTTCCACGGCCATCGCCACTTCGAGGGCCTTCACTTCGAGGAAGGTCTGGGCTGCAGGAAACCCGCCGCCCACACTCGTAATGCGCATCGGAGTGCCATCGACAGCCAGCCCCACGGTCTCGACGAATGCCGGGTAGATACAGATCGAAGCGACATTGGGGATATGGGGATATTTCTGGTAGAACTCGGCAGCCTTGCGGGCAAACTCCGTGACCGAAGTCACCGAGTCGTTGCACGACAGGGTCGTGAGGTCGATAGCCGAGTAGCACATTTTGTACACGTCGGTATTGTGGTTGCGTTTCGCGGCTTCGCGGATGCGGGCGACCTCCTGGTCTACCTGGGCTTCGCTCCACGCGGGAGCATATTCGTTCAGATGGTTGGCGTATTCCATAATAATCGCTGTTTTTACAAAATTAGGAAAAAATATTCATACGCGCGGTTCCCGTCCGTAAATTTTTCCCGTCATACCGGCTATCCTGCAAAAAAAGAGCCTGAACCACCGGGTTCAGGCTCTTTTTATCGGTTGACGGCTATTATTTGTTCAGCGCCTTCAGGTTGATGTCGTTGGCAGCCTTCTGAGCCAGTTTCGGGTTCTTCGAAACGGCGCTCTTCAGCTGGGCCTCTGCGGTCTTCAGGTCACCCTCCTTGGCAGCGATAACTGCACGCAGGTAGTCGGCGTCGGCCGAGTTGTCCTTGGAGATGGCCTGCTTGGCGGCAGAAAGGTTGTTGCTCATCACCTGAGCCACGGCCTCGTTGTAACCGTCGAGGTTCTGGGCAGCAGCCTTGTAGTCGCCTTCGGCAGCAGCGATAGCAGCCTTGGCCTGTGCATCGGCAGCCTTGGCATACTTCTTAGCCTCGGCGGTGTTGCCGTTGGCCAGGTTGCCCAGGATGAGGTTCTTGGTGATTTCGCTCGACGAATCCATCTTAGCAGCCTTCTCGAACGATTTGAGCGCAGCAGCCTTGTCGCCTGCCTTGGCCTGTGCGATACCCAGGTTGTTGTAAACGCGGGCGTCGTTGTATTTCTTCGAAGCGGTGGTCAGGATAGCAACCTGCTCCTCGGCACCGTTAGCCAGCGTCTCGGCAGCATAGAGGTACTCCTCTACGGTCAGCTCCTGGCCGTTGCGGAACGCAGCCATGATCTCGGCGTCGGTCTTGCCCTGGATGTCGGTGCTGTTCACGATCTGCGAGCGACGCAGTTCGGGAAGAACCTCCTCTTTCAGTTCGTTGAATACCGAAGACATGTTCTTGATTTCACTCTCACGCTCTGCGGGCGAGTTGTAGAGGCTCAGCACCTGGAGAATGAGGTTCTTGTCCTTGATGTTCGACTTCTCGACCAGTTCCTTGAAACCGTCCCAGTCCTCACCGTAGGCGGCAGCGTCGATGTCCAGGCCCGAATCCTTCAGCAGCTTGGCAACGACTTTCTTACCGGACTCGCTGCGTGACTTCGACAGTTTGTCGTTGAATTTCACGGGGCCATCGGGCGAAGCATAACCCTTCACGGCGATGTTCTGCGTAGCACGGTCGTTCTGCAGTTTGGCATCTACGTCAGCCTTGAACGCGTCGAGGTTGGCTTTCTTCTCGTTCTTCTTGGTTACGACCGAAGAGTTGATCGCATAGAGCAGATCGGTCTTGTCGACGACGGTGGTCACCTTCTTGTAGTTGTTGGCCATCGGAGCCATCAGGTCGGAGTATTTCAGATCCTTCTGGAGCGTGTTCAGACCATAAGCTACGGTCAGGCCGAATTCCTTGGCCAGAGCGGCCTTGGCAGCCTCGTCGTTACCGGCCAGCACGGCAGCCTGCTCCTTGGTCGGGATGGCGCCGGTGTTCAGGTTCACGAGCGTGAATTCCTTGCACTTGCCGCCCGGGCATTTGATCTCGGCGCGGAGCTGCAGGGCGCACTTGTCCATACGGGGGTCGTAGGGGAACTCTACGTGCTGCGTGAAATTGCCTCCGTTCTTCTTGTCGATGACCGTGTAGTTCTCGTCGACTTTCGAACCCTGGAGATATTTGGCGGCACCGGCAACCTCGCCACCGTCGAATACGATCACGGGAGTTACTTTGATAACGGCTTTCGCGTTGAAATACTTAACCGGGAACGTAACATTGATGTCAGCGGCAACGATACCGTTGTTCAGCGTCAGAATCTCGGGGGTAACCGTCAGGTTGATGTCATCCCGGTTCTTGGCCATCTTCTTGAAGCAATTACAGCTCGAGAATACCAGTGCGGCAGCTACGAGCACAACGCTCAATTTCATTAGATTTTTCATAATCGGTTAATTTAATGTGTTTATTTTAAATGTTTGCCTTTTTATCTGTCTTTCGGCCCGGTTCGTACGGAATTCGCGGTATTGCATCTTCCAACTCCCCAGCCAGAACAACGCAAATATAGAAAACTCTTGGTAATTGTGCAATATTTCAGGCGGAATTTCAGTACTTTTCCGCCCGAAAATATCACATTAACAGTCGTTTTACTCTTCTTTGCGTTCAGGACGTCCGTGGCGTTCGTGGCGTTCGCCGCGCTCGGGACGCTCGCCACGCGGACGACGCTCCCGCTCCACATAACCCTCGGGCTTGGGCAGCAGCACCTTGCGCGACAATTTGAGCTTGTTGGTCTTCGGATCCATACCGATCAGCTTCACGTCGATCTCATCGCCCTCTTTCAGGCCGGTCTCCTCCATGGTCTCGAAGCGCTTGTAGTCGATTTCCGAGATGTGGAGCAGGGCGTCCTTGCCGGGCATGATCTCGACGAACGCACCGAAGGTGACGATCGAACGGATCTTGCCGTGGTACGTCTCGCCGATCTCCGGGATCGCAACGATGGCCTTGATGCGGTTCAGCGCGCCGTCGAGTGCGGTCTTGTCCTGGCCGAAGATGTCCACGATACCCTTATTGTCGACCTCGGTGATCGTGATGGTCGTACCCGTGGTCTTCTGGATGTCCTGGATGACCTTGCCGCCGGGGCCGATCACGGCACCAATCATATCCTGCGGGATAGTGATCTGTACGATGCGCGGTACGAAAGGCTTGTAGTCCTCGCGCGGTTCGGCGATGCACTCGGTGATCTTGTCGAGGATGTGCAGGCGTCCCTTGCGGGCCTGCTCCAGCGCTGCGGCCAGCACCTCGTACGAGAGGCCGTCGACCTTGATATCCATCTGCGTGGCGGTGATACCGTCCTTGGTACCCGTCACCTTGAAGTCCATGTCGCCCAGGTGGTCTTCGTCGCCCAGGATGTCCGACAGCACGGCCCACTTGCCGCTCTGCGAATCGGAAATCAGCCCCATGGCGATACCCGAGACGGGCTTTTTGAGTTTCACACCGGCGTCCATCAGGGCCAGCGTGCCGGCGCAGACGGTAGCCATCGACGACGAACCGTTCGACTCGAGGATGTCCGATACGATACGCACGGCGTAGGGGTTCTCCTCACCCAGTGGAACCATCGGTTTCAGGGCGCGCCATGCCAGGTGGCCGTGGCCGATCTCGCGGCGGCTCAGGCCGCGTGCGGCCTTGGCCTCGCCCGTCGAGAAGGGCGGGAAGTTATAATGCAGCACGAACTGCTCGGTACCCTGTACCAGCACTTCGTCCTTGACTTTTTCGTCGAGTTTCGTACCGAGCGTAACGCTGGTCAGCGACTGCGTTTCACCGCGCGTGAAGATCGCCGAGCCGTGGGCTGCGGGCAGGTAGCCCACCTCGCACCAGATCGGACGGATCTCATCGGTCTTGCGGCCGTCGAGGCGCTTGCCCTCGTCGAGGATCATGTTGCGCATGGCCTTTTTCTGCACGTCGTCGTGGAAATATTTGTGGATCAGCGGGGCTTTCTCCGCCAGTTCCTCCTCGCTGTAACGCGCTGCGAACTCGGCCTCGAGGGCGTTGAACTTTTCCTCGCGCTCGTGCTTCATCGTGCCGCTCGTGGCGATGGCGTAAGCCTTGTCGTAAAGCTCGCTGATAATCGTCTGGCGCAGCTGTTCGTCGTTGACCTCATGGCAGTAGGTGCGTTTCACGTCCTTGCCCAGTTCTTTCGCGAGTTCGATCTGTACGGCGCAGTGCTTCTTGATCTCCTCGTGTGCGAACTTGATGGCCCCGAGCATCACCTCCTCGGAAACCTCCTTCATCTCGCCTTCGACCATCAGGATGTTGTCGATCGTACCGCCGACCATGATGTCGAGGTCGACCTTGCCCATCTCCGAATAGTTGGGGTTGATGACGTAGTTGCCGTCGATGCGTGCCACGCGAACCTCCGAAATGGGGCCGCCGAAGGGGATGTCCGAAACGGCGAGGGCGGCCGAAGCGGCCAGGCCCGCCAGGGCGTCGGGCTGGATATCCTTATCCGCCGAGATGAGGTTCACCGTTACGTAAACCTCGGCGTGGTAATCTGCGGGGAACAGGGGGCGGAGGGCTCGGTCGATCAGGCGCGCGACGAGCACTTCGCTGTCGTTGGCTTTGCCTTCGCGCTTCATGAAGCCTCCGGGGTAACGTCCGCAGGCGGCGTACTTCTCTTTGTATTCCACCTGAAGGGGCATGAAATCGGTGTCGGGTTTTGCGTCCTTGGCGGCCACCACGGTACCCAGGAGCATCGTGTCTCCCATCTTGACTACCACGGAGCCGTCGGCCTGCTTGGCCAGTTTGCCCGTTTCGATCTCGATCTGGCGTCCGTCGGCCAGCGTGATGATCTTGCGGACTGCGTTGTACAGCTTCTTTTCTTCCATAAAAATCTAAACCTATAATGTTTTTCGAATCGTTGTCCTTTACGAAAATGAAGGCAACCCCTCGTTGGGAATTGCCCTCATTTCTCCCTCGCGGATTATCGGCGGAGGTTGAGCGTCTTGACGATGGCGCGGTAGCGCTCGATGTCGACCTCTTTCAGATACTCCAGCAACGCGCGGCGCTTACCGACCAGGCGCAGCAGTGCGCGCTGGGTTCCGAAGTCGTGTTTGTTGCTCTTGAGGTGTTCTGTAAGGTGGCTGATACGGTACGAAAACAACGCGATCTGGCTCTCGGGCGAACCCGTGTCGGTGTTAGACTTGCCGTACTGGCCGAAAAGCTCCTGCTTTTTCTCTGCTGTTAAATAAGCCATTTTTGAAAGTTTATTTAAATTCCACTCTACGACGCATCCCCCTTACCGTGGATAACGCCAGAGCGTCCGGCAAAGTTACGAAATAATTGACAATTAAGCATGGCAAATGAAAAATTATTTACCTTTTTTACACGGATTTATCGCCTTAAACTCCGGAAAATACTATTTTTGCGGCAAAACAAGTCTACGTTATGGTAAAGACGCTTATTTTCGCACTCCTCGCGACGATGTGCGCAACCTTCCTGTGGGGCTGCGGCGGCAAGGTTTCCTATACGACCGTCGACGGGACGATGCTCGGCACGACGCTGCACGTGGTGGCCGACGTGCAGGGCACTTCGCCGCAGGAGCTCTACGCCGCCGTCATGGCGCTCGACCGGGAGGCCAAGGCCTCGATGTCGATCTTCGACCCGGCGTCGCTGCTGAGCCGCCTGAACCGCAACCAGACCGACAGCGTCGACCGCCATATCGCCTTCAACCTCCGCCTGGCCGACAGCATCAGCTCGCTGAGCGACGGCCGTTACGACGTGACCGTCAAACCGCTCGTCGAGGCGTGGGGCTTCGCCGGGAAAGAGGCGCAGGAGAACCCGAACGTCGATTCGATCCTTGCGTTCGTGGGCCGTCAAAAGGTGCGCATCGAAAACGGCCGCCTGATAAAGGACGATCCCCGTGTGCAGCTGGATTTCAATTCGATCGCCAAAGGATATACCGTCGACCTGCTCGCGCAGCTCGTCGAGTCGTTCGGTGCCCGGAACTACATCGTCGACATCGGCGGCGAAGTCCGCTGCAAGGGCGTCAACC
>OHQH01001112.1_pt1 | contig 12794 bp, 7 predicted proteins | sample 1577891 | NCBI WGS metagenome assembly OHQH01 (sample SAMEA3879601, study PRJEB24766) | human gut metagenome | biome: human-associated habitat; feature: feces | place: USA | collected 1985/1987
CGCATAAAGGTCTCATGTGTTGCGTTGGAAACAACACCGCTTTCGTAGCCCTGACGTCCGGTCATGATGGTTGTACGGGACGGAACGCAGATTGGGCAGCTGGCATAGCAGTTTTTGTAGCTGATGCCCATTGCCGCCATATAGTTCAGATGCGGTGTAAAGATACTCTGATTCCCCCATGCGTTCAGAGTGTCGAAACGCTGCTGATCCGTTGTGATCAGCAAAATATTATCCTTTGCCATAATATAAGATAACCTCCTCCGGATGGCAATATTGAGGCAGAGCATGTCAGGATTCTGCCGAAGGGCGGACAAGACCGTTGCCTTTATGCACAGTATAAGCTTTATAAAAGTGTGGTGTCTATCCTAAAAATATGAGATGACGTATTTCAAAAAACACCCTTTTTTATGCGTAACCACAGTGAAGCAGCAGAACAAAAAACAGGGAAGTATACAAAATACACAAAAATGGGCACCGCTTTTGTATATTGAAGATAATATTTTTATACTGGTATATAACATATTTTAGGTTGTGCGGACAGATTTGCTAATATATAATAAATATATCAGTTCGGAACATAAGAATGTATACCGAATGACGGACGGAACGATTGAATCGGCCCAAAACGATTCAAATTGTTCAAAAATATTCCTGAGAGGGAATCAAATGTGCAAAAGTGCACAAAAGGAGGAATGTATGAAAAAGAAGAACGTAAACAAGCTTCTTGCGCTGGGCCTCGTTTCTGCTATGACAGCTGGTATGCTGGCAGGCTGCGGAAACACAGCATCCACAACAACAGACAATGGTGCTGCTGACACAACCGTTACAGAAGCTGCGGATGACAAAACTTCCACCGATACTGCGAAGGCAGACAATGGTGAAGTGCCTACTCTGATCTGGTGGAGCATCGGCGGAACACCTCCCGATGATTTCGATAAGACCATCGCAGAGATCAGCGACTATACAGAAGAGAAGATCGGCGTAAGACTCGATGTTAAGATCGCAAGCTGGGCTGACTGGGGAACCAAGATGAACAACATCGTTAACACCGGTGAGTATTTCGATCTGATGTTTGTAAATAATACAAACTACAGCAAGTTCGTTAACCTGAACGCACTTGCTGATATCACAGACCTGGTACAGTCTGAGACACCTGAGCTGTATGATTTCATTCCCGAAGACCTGTGGAGAGGCGCTACCATCAAAGAGAAGGTATACGCAGTTCCTACCTACAAGGATTCTTCTCTGACTCAGTTCTGGATGCTGGATGACTCTATTGTACAGAAGTACAACATTGATATGGACAGCATTAAGGACTTTGCAACTCTGGATCCCATCATCCACACCATCAAAGAGGGTGAAGGCAAGTCTGTATATCCGATCCATCTGTCTCAGGGAGCTACCTTTAACGGCTTCTTCAACGGCTATGACGGACTGGCAGCAGGCGTTACTGTCATGGGCGTTAAGTATGACGATGAGAGCCGTAAGGTTGTAAACCTGCTGGAGCAGGATGATGTAAAAGAAAACCTGAACTACCTGCACAAATGGTATGTAGATGGCATCATCAATCCCGATGCTAACGTTGTAACAGATGCCGGCAAGGGCGCTATCTTCAGCACAGGTCAGGGCTGGCCTGCAGCAGCAGAGTCCTGGGCATTTGGTCAGGGTATTGAGAAGTATGATGTAACAAAGGTATTCGGACCTCTGTATACTACCGAGACAATCCAGGGTTCCATGAATGCAATTTCTGCTAACTCCAATTACAAGGCAGAAGCACTGAAGGTTCTGCAGCTGATGAACACCGATGCGAAGTTCCGTAATATGTGTGCATTCGGTACCGAAGGCAACTTCATGCAGTATGAAGAAGACGGCACTGTTACAAAGCTTCGTGATGACTGGGTATGGCCTACTTATACACAGGGTACCTTCTTCATCCTGGCTACACAGTCTGATGGCGATCCGGATGCTTGGAAGCAGGTACAGGAGCAGAATGAAGCTGCAACCTCTTCTACATGCCTGGGCTTCGTATTCGATCCCGAACCGGTTCAGAACGAAATCGCAAATGTAAACACTGCTTGGGAGAAATACAATAACGACCTGTTAACAGGTGCGATTGATCCTGAGACAACTGTTCCTACCATCATTGATGAACTGAATGCAGCTGGTCTGCAGACTGTTATCGATGAAGCTCAGAAACAGCTGGATGCTTTCTTTGCTGAATAATGATTCTGTCATCATAAAAAGACCCTCCGGGTTTCCCGGGGGGTCTTTTCCATGGGGAAACAGCGTTCCTCACAGAATGTATTCAAAACGTTAGGTGAGCGATATATAACCTTATACAGCTTTTACACTCCAATGCATGCAGGGTTGGGTGGCCTCGGATAGAACTGTGTAAAAAGTGCACAAAAAAATAAAAAGAAATTGTACACCTGAACTGGATTTTTTATACCAATATATAATAAATTTTAGGTTGTAGAGTCAAAATAACTAAGTTATAATGGCAATATAGTTTCCAAGTAAAGGAATTTACGTGAGGAATCTGCGAAGAAGGAGGAAAACGGAAAATGAGTAACGAAAAGACTGGCCGCAGAGGCAAGAAACGCATCTGGGGTAAAGACGACACAGAGCTGTCGTTATTGGCACTGCCGACTACTATCTGGTATTTGTTGTTCTGCTTTTTGCCGATGTTCGGTATCATCATCGCATTTAAGAACTACAAGGTATACGGTGGATTTTTAACAAGCTTTATTAAAAGTGAATGGGTGGGATTTAACAACTTTAAATTCCTGTTTTCCTCAAAGGATATCTGGCTGATCCTGCGTAATACGTTGGGATATAATGTCATCTTCATTATCCTTGGCATTGTGGCACCGGTTGCTGCAGCAATCGCAGTTGGACAGCTCCACAGCAAGAAGCTTGCAAAAGCGTATCAGACTGCGATGTTCATGCCCTACTTCCTGTCTTGGGTCGTTGTAAGCGCACTGGTTTGGGCATTTTTGTCTTATGACAAGGGTCTGATCAACGGTATGCTGGAGTCCTGGGGGATGGATCGCCAGCAGTGGTATATGAAGCCTGCTATGTGGCCTCCGTTCCTGGTATTTATGAACCTGTGGAAGGGTCTTGGCTACGGAATGGTCGTTTATCTGGCAACCATCACCGGTATTGACAAGACCTATTATGAAGCAGCCGGTATCGACGGCGCTACGATCTGGCAGCAGATCCGCTACATCACTCTGCCTCTGATGAAGACCGTTATCATCATGATGTTTATCATGGCAGTAGGACGTATTTTCTACTCCGACTTCGGTCTGTTCTATCAGGTGCCGATGAACTCCGGTGTTCTGGTCTCGACCACAAATGTTATCGATACCTACGTATACCGTGCCCTGATTGAACAGGGAAATATCAGTATGTCATCAGCAGCCGGTGTATACCAGTCTCTGGTAGGCTTCTGTGTCGTGATGTTGAGCAACTGGATTGTCCGCAAAGTAGACAAAGACCAGGCATTATTCTAGGAGGATGGAAGTATGATAAATTCAAAAAAAGCAAAACGTTTCCAGTTCTGGATTAATGTAGTACTCATTCTGATTACCTTATCCATTGTACTGCCGTTTGTACTCGTATTTATTTCCTCACTGACCGATGAAAACACACTGATCCGCAACGGATATTCGTTCTTCCCGGAGAAATTCAGCTTCTATGCGTACTCCTATATCATTCGTCAGGGCGAGAAAATCCTGAGAGCATACGGAATCACCATTTTTGTAACCATCGTCGGTACCGCTGTAAACCTTGCCATGTCTTCTCTTTTGGCGTATCCGCTCTCGGTTAAAGGACTGCCATACCGCAGAGCAATTACCTTTTTCGTATTCTTCACGATGCTGTTCAACGGCGGACTGGTGCCGACCTACTTGATGTATGTAAATTATTTCCATATCAAAAATACGCTCGGGGCATTGATTATTCCGGGTCTCCTGTTAAGCGCAAACAACGTGCTGATGATCCGAAGTTACTTTAACACCAGTATCCCAGACGCGCTGTTCGAGGCAGCCAAGATCGATGGTGCCGGACACATGAAAATTTTTACCAACATCACCCTTCCGCTTGGAAAACCGATTCTGGTAACAATGGGACTGTTTTCCGCACTTGGCTATTGGAATGACTGGACAAATGGTTTATATTATTTATCAGGAAATGACGGTCAGAAGCTTTACAGCATCCAGAACCTGCTGAACCAGATGATCACCGATATTCAGTATCTGTCAAGCGGAAAAGTAATCGGAAATATCGGCGCGGAGGTGGCAAAGCTGCCGACAACCTCCATCCGTATGGCAATCGCATTTATCGCCATGCTGCCGCTGTTTATCATCTATCCATTCCTTCAGAAATACTTCGCAGAAGGTATCACACTTGGTGCGGTAAAAGGATGATTCACATGCGGAAATGAAAAAAGAGAAACACGTTTGTGTTTCCGGCATACAGCAGAAAAACAGTACAGACTTATGAAAAACATGAGGTGTACTGTTTTTCTGCTGTATTATAATAGTCAGTAAAAAAGATCAGTTCGTAAAATCAAACATGGAAAGATTCCGAGCGTGCCGAAACAGAAAAAAGGAGGAAACTTCATGCGTATTTCAAAACAGAGGAAAAAAACAACACTGGCGCAGCAGGGGCGTTATCTTTTGATCTGCCTGCTGAGTATGATGCTGCTTTTTCTGGCTGGGAGCATGATTATTCTGAACCGGACGCAACGGCAGGTATATGAGCGGTTGGAAGAGATTTCAAAGCTGTATACGGATGAGCTGGACAACCGTTTTTTTCGAATCAGCCGAAATCTGTTTTCGACCGTAATGGACAGCTCCAACCCGGATTCTGATTTCTGGAAATATATGGATCTGATGGAGAAGGATCAGTATGAGGAATATGTTGTCACACAGCTGCGAAAGAAATATGTATCTGCAGCGTGGGATTTTGGAACGAATTACAATGTTTTTCTCTATACGAAGAAGGATGAGAGCTTATACCAGCTGAGCATTTCCTCCGACGGGTTTTATGCCATTGATCCGTATCTGCAGGAAGCGCTGAAGCGCCGGATCAATAGTCTGTCCCAGCAGACATATGCAGTCAAGAAAAAATGGACCGTGATGCAACAGGGCGATGAGGTTTATATGCTCAAGGTAGCACAGAATCAGGGCGTCGGACTCGGCTGCTACGTCAATTTGAAGACGATTTTGGAACCGTTCTCTAAGCTGTCTCTTGGGAAGAGCGGCTATGTCAGTCTCGTTGACCAGAACGGAAAAAACATCGTAACAGTGACGGAAAAAGGAATTGTAAGGGACAGTTCGAAGCTTGATACCGGCAATTATACCTTCCGGCAGGAGCTTTCACAGTCACCGTTTGAAATCCAGATTAAAATCTCCTGGACGGGAGTCCTAAATCTGATGACGGGAAGTGTGTTTGCCCTTTTAGGCGTTGCATTTCTGATGGTGATGGCCGGTTCCGTGTTGCTGTTCCATCTGAAAACAAGAATCCTGAAGCCGGTCGCTATGTTTACGGAAAATCTTCAAAAATATGACAATGGGGATTTCCTCTATCAGATGTCGGAAGGAAATCTGGTAGAGCTGGAGCAGATTGACGATAAATTCCGAAACATGATTCACCAGATCCGACGTCTGAAGATCACGCTGTATGAGCAAGAGCTGGAAAAACAGAAAATCGAGATGGATTACCTGAAAATCCAGATCCGTCCGCATTTTTACATGAACTGTCTGAACTTTATTTACAGCATGATTGACTTCGGTCAGTACGACCATGCAAAATCGATGAGCCGTATTACGTCCGATTATCTCGCCTATATTTTCCGCAATACATGCGAGATGGTGCCGGTGACGGCGGAGATGAACCACTGCGAAAATTACCTCAAAATTCTGCTGCTGCGCTATTCAGAAAAATTCACCTATTATTTTGAAATCCATGAAGAAGTGAAAGACGCGGTAATCTTCCCGTTTCTGATTCAGGTGTTTGTAGAGAATGCGGCAAAACATGCCCTGACGCTGGAGACGGTTCCGCTGATTTCCGTAACGGTTTACCCGGAGGACCGCAGCGAAGAAAAGTATGTCAACATTTATATTTCGGACACCGGAAATGGCTTCCCTGAGGAGACGCTGCAAAGGCTGAAAGCAGGGGAAGATATTTCCGAGCATGGAAAGCATATCGGGATTGAAAACTGTCTGAAACGATTCCGTTATTATTATGGTGATACAGGAGAGATTCATTTCGATAATAGCCCGCTCGGCGGAGCGATTGTAGATATCCATATTCCATACAAGACAGGGGGAGATGAACATGAAACTATTGCTCGTGGATGATGAAGAGTACGTGATTGAAAGTATAAAAAGAAATCTTGATCTTACAGAGACCGGGGTGAGCGAGGTGTGCACTGCGTTTTCCGTACAGCAGGCGAAGAACATCATGGAAATGGTGGAAATTGATATTGTAATCAGTGATATCGTGATGCCGGGCGGAACGGGATTCGACTTTGTGGAGTGGGTCAGAAAAGAGGAGCTGAAGGTCCAGGTCATATTCCTGACAAGCTATGCGGAGTTTGACTATGCCAGAAGAGCGATACAGCTGAACAGTGTCGATTATCTGCTAAAGCCCATTGATTTTGAAAAGCTGAAGGAGGCCGTACAGCGTGCGGCGGAATCTGTTGCGAAAGAAAAGAAAATACAGGATCTCAGGCAGGAAAGCATCAAGTGGAATCAGAACAGAAAAATTCTGCAGCAGGATATCTGGAAAAATGTGCTGAAAAACGGTTTCTCCGAGGAAAAATTCTGCGAAACGGCAGCACAGCGCCAGCTTCCATACGGACCGGGACACTATTTCCGGCCGATTTGTCTGATGCCGGAAATAAAGAGCAATAAGCGGGAAATTTGTGATACGGCGACCATGGAATTTGTGATCGAAAATGTGCTGTCGGAACTGTATGAGGAAACGGATATTGCGGTAGATACTGTTTTTTACCAGGAACTGGGCATCTACTGGATTGTTACACAGTCAAGGGAAAAAGCATTTCCGCAGGACGGCGGGCGGGACTGTGAAATTCTGCGGCAATTTGTTGCGTGGATGAATGAAAAAATCTATCCGGAGCTGTGGTGCGGTGTCGGACAGTGGGAATCTGTACTGGGGATGCAAAAGCAGAGCCGGAATCTTCAAAAAATGTGGGAGGGAAGCCTTTCCGTGCGGAACGAGGTGCTGTTTCTGAACGACTTTCGGGCTCCGCAGACCAGCTACGAAAATAAGGAGCTGGATTTGTGGAAAGCTCTGCTTTCGGAGGAAAAACCGGAGGAGCTGCTGGATCGGCTGCAGAAATACCTTGACCGGACGGAACGAGAAGGAATGATTACCAGAGAATTTCTGGTAGCGCTTCGTACCGATCTGACCCAGGTGGTGTATGCATGGCTTTTGGAACGGGAGATCAAGGCGTACGCGCTGTTTGCCGATGCGGATATGGAAAATCTGCATCGGAATTCTCTTTACGGAAGAGAAGAGATGATGGAATATACCGGGGTACTGGTTCGGAAAGCAGTGCAGTACAGACAGTACATCAACAAATCAGATTCAGTTACGAGCCAGGTATGCGCCTATATTGATGCACATTACCGGGAGGAAATTCACCGGGAGAAGCTTGGAGAGCTTGTCTTTTTGAATACCGATTATCTGTCCCGGATTTTTAAAAAAGAAAAGGGTATTTCGATCAGCAATTATATTATTCAAAAGCGGGTGGAGGAGGCGAAAAAGCTTTTGACACAGAGTTCACTGCCGATTAATACGGTGTCGCTGTATGTGGGGTACAGTAATTTCTCGTACTTTACGAAGATGTTTAAAGATAATACGGGATACGCACCGCTGGAATACAGAAGAAGCTTTGGAGAACGATAACGGGACTGCAGTAAACAGGTCAGAATAGTGAAAGAAAAAGGTCAGACCAGGGGATACTTTTTCGAATCAGATGTGGTAAAATTTCAGTTGGAAAAGTAGCTTTATAAGGAAGCTGGATATCCGATTACGAGAGCGGAACTTCAGGTGACTGCAAAGAGCGTATTAAATACGATTCTCAGGTTGGCATATTAAAGAATCTATCAATAATAGGAGCCATGACTATGGATATACAAATAATTAAGCGGGAAATGGAACGTGTCCCCTGGCAGCATCTCCCACTCCATAGACTCTCTGAGAAAACCCAGAGAGCACTCCACACAAATGCAGCAATATATCAGAGGAGGAAAAAATGACTGAGCAGAAATTAAAAGAGCTTCTGGCCGACATGACGCTGGAAGAAAAAGTAAACCAGATGAGCCAGGTGGTGGGTGCCTTCTTCAATAAAGATATGGACATCACGGCGATGGGACCGATGGCAGATAAAGGCTTTACACCGGAAAATGTAGCGCTTTCCGGTTCTGTTCTGGGTACCATGGGCGCAGAAACATTAAAGGAAATCCAGAAGAATTTCGTGGAGCAGCACCCGCATCATATCCCGATGCTGTTCATGATGGATGTCATCAACGGCTTCAAGACCATTTTCCCGATTCCGCTGGGACAGGGCGCAACGTTTGAACCGGAGCTGTCCGAAAAGTGTGCGGCAGTTGCTGCAAAAGAGGCAGCCGTTTCCGGCCTTCACGTAACCTTCGCACCGATGACCGACCTGGTTCGCGATGCAAGATGGGGACGTGTCATGGAGTCTACCGGTGAGGATCCGTATCTGAACAGCTTGTTCTGTGCCGGAATGGTGCGTGGATTCCAGGGAGACGATCTGAAGGAGCCGTACAAAATTGCTTCCTGTGTGAAGCATTTCGCAGGCTATGGCGCACCGACAGCAGGAAGAGACTACAATACTGTAGAGCTTTCCGAGCATACCTTCCGTGACTTCTATCTGCCGTCCTACAAAGCCGGCATCGATGCAGGCGCAGCGATGGTAATGACTTCCTTCAACACGGTAAACGGTGTTCCGGCAACCGGAAACAAGAAACTGATGCGCGGCATCCTGCGTGACGAGATGGGATTTGACGGCGTTCTGATTTCCGACTGGGCAGCGATCGAGGAGATTATTTACCACGGCTACTGCGCAGACCGCGAGGAGGCAGCAGTCCGCTCAGCCGAGGCAGGCGTTGACATTGATATGATGACCGGCATTTACTGCGAAAACCTGTGCCGTCTTGTAAGAGAAGGTAAGCTTTCCGAGGATCTGATTGATGAGTCCTGCATGCGTATTCTGGAACTGAAAAACAAACTGGGACTGTTTGAAAATGCGTATAAAGACGCAGACGAAACGAAAGAAAAAGAGGTAATTCTCTGCAAAGAGCACCGCGATCTGGCAAGAGAAGCCGCAAGAAAATCCTTTGTACTGCTGAAAAACGAAGAGAAAATCCTGCCGCTTGGCAAGGAGAAAAAAATCGCCTGGGTCGGACCGTATGTCCACAGCAGAAACCTGATGGGCTCCTGGTCCTTTATCGGAGATGCAAAGGATGTGACAAATCTGGAAGAGGCCGTAAAAGCGCAGGCAGATACGACAAACATGAGCTTCCATGCAGGTTCCCCGATGCTTGGTTCTGACATCCGTCTGGAGGGCTTCGGTGAAGCGATGGAGCAGTCCCATACACCGGAGGAAGAGGAGACAATGCTTCTTGAGGCTGTAAACGCAGCAAAGGAGGCCGACGTTGTCGTTCTTGCGATCGGTGAGGACCGTCTGCAGTCCGGTGAGGCAACCAGCAACGCGAATATCCGTATCCCGGAAATCCAGCAGAGACTGCTTGAGCGCGTTTCTAAAGTCAATGAAAACATTGTCGTTGTTCTCTTCAACGGCCGTCCGCTCGACCTGCGCGATGTCGTATCGAAAGCAAAAGCCGTTCTTGAAGTATGGATGCCGGGTACCGAAGGTGCCAATGCAATCGCAGACGTCGTTTTCGGTGCATACGCTCCAAGCGGTAGGCTGACCATGAGCTTCCCGTATTCCGTAGGTCAGGTGCCGGTTCACTACAACGAGTATTCTACCGGAAGACCGCATGTACCGGGCAAGGACAAAGACCGCTTCCGCTCCAAATACCTCGATATCCCGAACGCACCGCTGTTCCCGTTTGGATATGGTCTTGGCTATACGAGCTTTGAAATTTCGGACGTAACACTGGACAAGACGGAACTTGGAATGGAGAATGAAATCAAAGCCTCTGTGACCGTGAAAAATACCGGTGATACGGCAGGAACTGAAACCGTACAGCTTTACATCCACGACGTAGCTGCATCCGTGGTACGACCGGTCAAAGAGCTGAAAGATTTCCGCAAAGTAACCCTCCAGCCCGGAGAAGAGCAGAAAGTCGAATTTACGATCAATGAAAAAGAACTCCGTTTCCTGACTGAGAACGAGCGTGTAGAAAGTGAGAATGGCGTCTTTGAAGTCTTCATCGGAAGCGATAGCACGACAGAGAACAAAGCAGAGTTTGTACTGAAAAAATAGGAATATATAAGAAAATGTGAAAAGTCAGCCCAAAAGAGCGAAAAGGATTCGCCTTTAGAGCTGGCTTTTTCATTTCTGATGTTTCATCAGGGTGGCATATCGAAGAAGCTGTTTTCGGGAGGAAACCCCCAGCTTGTTGTAAATATTCTTATTGTGAAATTTCAATGTGTTTTCTGTAATGCTTAGGATCGTGAGAATTTCTTTTGCATTTTTTCCATCCAGATACAGATCAAAGACCTTTCGCTCTGTTGGGGTAAGCTGATGAATTCCTTTCAAAAAATATTGAAAATCATCGGGATCGATTTCTTGCTGTCTGGAATAAGCAAGTCGGGCAATTCCCTCCTGTGCGGATCCCAGATCGTTGCTGACCTGTTCCAGCTTGCCCTGCAGCTGTTGCTGTTTGCTTTGAGCCTCCAATCGCTCCTGATTTAAAGCGGATAAAGCTGCCGCATGTTCCTGATCCTGTTTTGCGAGGAAGGCAAAGAGATCCTCGATTTCCAGAACAGGAGACTCTCCCTGTGCAAGATCTGTGTTGGTTTTAATCTGCTCTAAGCCTTTTAATATGGGTGCGACATATTTTTTGCTGGTCCAAAGAACGGAGATCAAAATGAAAAAAGAAGCGATAAACAGGAATGCGGCAATTTTGAGCCGTACTGTCTGCACAAGCGCATGATATTCTGCGGCGGGAAGCATGACGGCAACCATATGGTCCGTGGCTCCGATGGTTATCTTCTGAGCTTTGCCGATAAATTCCGTATCTCTGCTGCGGAAGGTGGTCAGATCTGCCTCGTTTTCAAGGAAAAAAGTAGGATCAGCGGGAGGAAAATAACCGGATTGATTTCCGGCAATCTGACCGGTATAATGATCGCCTTCTTCTGTCAGCAGAGCACCAAAAATATGCGCCTGTCCGCTGCCCAGTGTTTTGAGGGAAAGGGAGAAATATAAACTGCTGATCTCATAGCCGCATACACCGATCGTGGTTCCGTAAGCATCCAGGATAGGTACACAGAAAAAACGGACGCTTTCCCAGGTGTCGGGCAGCTTATAAACAGGGGTAAGAAAGTAGGAGTCGGATGAAGCTTCCTTTTTGTCAGACATTAATTTGTCAATTTCCGGAAAAGAGCCCGCTAGTGTCTCCAGCTGCCATGTACTATGGAGGTTAATGTTCTTTTCCCGGGCGATCGTGGAAAAACCGCGAAAAAGGCAAACTTCATTATGGATCGTGTTTTCCGCATAAATATTTGCATACTTCAGATACAGTCCGCTATAGCTTTTATCCGGCAGGCTATCGTTGACGGTGGTGTTTAAAAAGTAAAATGCACCGCTGCAGGGTGCAAGCAGCATATTGGTGTGGACAACCTCAAAAAGCCTGCTCTGCAGGGATTCCAGTGCATCGGGAGTATTGCAGAGCTGATCAAAGGTGATTTGGGCATCTGTAAGGTCATTTCGGATAGCTGCAGACAACTGCTTGGAAAAAGCAAATGTGTAGGCGGCCTGATTGTTGCTCTGGTGCTCGATGTCGTTTACAGAGTCCTCAAGCTGATTATCTAAAGCCCACTCGATCTTATATCCAATGGGGTCGATAGCACCGAAAAGAAGCAGTAATACAACGATCAGAAGTGCGAAAAAAAGCATTATGGTAAAAAGGTAAAGCATCAGGCGGCGGCGCATGGAGACACTCTGTGTCTGAGCTGTCTCCAGCATGGATTTCCATTCTTTGGGGCGTAGTATCATGGTTTTCTTCCTCTTGTGTCAACGCTCAGTGATTCTCCGGATTTCGGAAAGCGAAGCATCAAGGAGCTCTGACATAACGGTTTCCGGGTCCTCCCCCTGTTCGATCCGGCTGATATAGTCCCGGTGGGCAATCGAGAGTACGCTCTTTATGGTTTCCTCAAACCTCGCTTGGGTTTCGCCGGAGTCGTCATACAGTGGTAATGGATAAAACGTATAGGAGCCATACATCTGATCCACTGCACCATAAAGCATCCGGAATTTTTCCTCTTTTACAATTTCCATATCCGAGAACAGTGTAGAAAACGCGTTTTGCGTAACCGGTAAATAGCCGGAAACAGTCACAAAATCAAGATTGTGTTTCTGTTCTGTGATCCATTTCCCAAAAACAGCGGCGGCTTCATTCTTTCGCTCATCCGTGCTTTTCATGGCAAACAAGCCTGCGCCTCTTTGTATGACTGCAGGGGAGGCATCGGAAAAAGAAGGATAGGGATATACCGCTGTTTCAATTTCTTCTGTCGGAATCTCCTGAAACCCCAGCAATTCCTGTACC
>OHQH01001114.1_pt1 | contig 12793 bp, 7 predicted proteins | sample 1577891 | NCBI WGS metagenome assembly OHQH01 (sample SAMEA3879601, study PRJEB24766) | human gut metagenome | biome: human-associated habitat; feature: feces | place: USA | collected 1985/1987
CTTTGGATTTTGATGACAAAGACTGTGTATAGGAATACATCGGATACCACGGTCCCGGTGCCTCGCTGGTTCCAAGCATATCCACATAAGTCTCTGCGCCATATGCTTTAAAGCAGTTCTGTACGTCCTCGCTCAATCCGTCATAGAACTCTTTTGCCTGATACTCCGGTTTCATTGCATTAATGCCGTCACGGCTGGTACCGGAATACTGTGGGAAATAAGAATATGAACAGCTGTGGGATGCCTTGTAAGCGGTGTCGGAGGACTGCATTCTCATATCCTCGGTACGATAATACTCACCATTTTCATCCACATCATAATCCACACCTTTTTCGCCCCAGAAACGAAGATCATGTACTTCCTGGTCTAACAGATCATTGATGAACTGAAGGGCGCCCTCCACGTCTTCGCAGCTTGTGGTGATTGCAAGACCACTTGACACATTTAATGTTCCGCCGGAGTTGTGCCACTGGTTCTTCATACCTTCGTCGATCGTGATCGGAAGCGGTACATAATTGCAGCCTTCCTTGTCAAGTCCCTGCTGCTTAAATGCATCATTTACGTTGTATGCAAAATCCCACCACTGATCGATCATTCCAAGTACACGACCGGTTGATAATTTTGCAATGTACTCATCATAGGTCTGTGTAAAAGACTCCGGATCTACGATTCCTTTCTGGTACTCTTCATTTAATTTCTGGAAGTAACGTTTTGCTGTCGGTGTTGTATTGTAATCTACGATCTTTAATTCATCCGGGTCTACGATACAACTTCCATCATTTGGATAGCCATCCAAAAACTGTGGTGCATTTTCCAGACAGAAGTATCTCCAGTCATCGCAGAGGATCGTGTACGGGATATTTTCTGTTCCGTCATCCATGGTCGGATTTGCTTCATTGTATTTCTCGATCAGGTCAAAATACTGATCCATCGTATGGATCTCAGGATAGTCTGCCCACTTTAACACTCTCGTCTGGATCCAGAATGCCTCGTCATTGTGGGTGGTTGCTTTTTCTTCCCCGTAAATATTTCCAAACTGATTGATCCAGTAGATATGTCCATCATCCTGACGGAGTTTATCCCACTCCTCATCTGTCAAAAATTCTTTGATGTTTGGATATTTGTCTATGTAATCATCCAGTGCTACCAGCGCACCCGCATCATAGAGCTGTTTCATTCCGTCGCCGCCATCGATCATATCCGGATACTCACCGCCTGCGATCAGTGTTCCGACTGCCTCCTGTGCTGTCTGTCCGGTCAGCCATGTCTCCTTGCATTTTGCACCTGTGATCTCTGCGATCTTCTGCTCGATCTCATTGTCATCATTGATCTCTGAACCAGGTACTGCAAAAAATGCGGTAAACTCTTTCACGCCGGATGAATCATTTGTGTTTTCCCCTGATGAGCCTCCCTCTGTGGATGCTGCGCCATTTGTTCCTGTGGTATTGGTATTTCCCCCGCCACATCCGGTAAGCATTGACGCTGCCATTGCCATAACAAGCAATACTGACACTGCTTTTCTTCGTTTCATTTTTTCTCCTCCTTCTTAATCACATCTGATTTCTGTAAGATCTGTATCAGATTTTGTAATTTTATTTTACCAATTTGTCATTTTTCTACAACCGGACAAAAATCAAAAAAAGTCATGACAAATTTTAGTTTTTCATCTAAAATCTGTCATGACTCTCTATCACAGGTACTATTGTCCTCGTTTATTCATTTACACTGCGTGTCTTCTTGCGGTACGTTGTCGGCGTACATCCTTTGCTCTGGATAAACCGGTTAATAAAGTAATCCAGATCACGGTATCCTACTTCTTCCGCCACAAGATAGATTTTATCATCCGTCCTAAGAAGGATCTCCGCTGCCCGCTCGATCCTGTAATTATTCAGATATTCCTTGAACGATACACCATATTTTTTCCGGAACATCTGCCCTAAATAAGCACTGTTGACAAAATATTTCTTCCCGAGTTCTTTGAGCGTCAGATTCTCTGCATAATTTTTCCGGATCTCCCCCTCCACATCAAGAAGCACACCGCGGGACGCATTCTGCCTTAACTGTACCAGATAATCCGCATACTCCATGACGAATCTGCGGAAATGTGAAAGGCTTCCTCGGATCATATGTACCTGAAACGCATTTTCGCAGATATACTGTAACACCTCATCCTGATTGACGCTGTCATCCTGCTCCATCGCAAGGGAAACCAGACGGTACAGGAGATAATTCATGTTCATCTGTACCAATTCCGGGTTCATTCCCGCCTCATTCATCTCCTCATAGATCGCTGCAACATTATCCTCGATCCTTTTCTTGTCATTCTCTTCCACACTCCGCAGCAGATCCTCGATTTTTTTGTGGCTCACCACAATACCGGACGGATTTTTCTGCTCTTTCGAATAGTACAATAGATTCGGCATCACCTTAAAATTGGAAAAAGTCTTTGCGATCACTGCCGACCGGAAAGATTCTGAGATATCACTGATATCTTCCACCTCACTGCCGACATACATCACGACCGGATGGACTGTGCTTTTCTGAATCTTTTCCAATAGCAGATTGATATATTCCTGCTCCCGCAGTCCCTTTTCCTGCGAAATTTTTTTACAGAAAATAAATCCCACATCATAACATTCTTCCTTGCCTTCCGCGTCTAAGAATGTAAGACAGCTGTATTCACCTCCAAGATACTGCATGCAGGCTTCATATATCTGTCTCTGGAGCTGCCGTTTCTTTTCCGGTCCTATGTCCGTATCCGTCTCGCCATCCTCCGACTCGATCCCGATATAGCGGATCCCTCTTCCAAAATCCACCTGTCCTTTAACATAAGAGAGTGCCGTTTCCTCCTGTCTGCCGAGCAAAAGTGTCTGCATCTGCTGCACAAAATACGCTTTTCCGATTTTCCGGATTCGCTCGCTCTCTTCCTTTTTATCCTGCTGCATCTGTTTTACCTTTGAAAGCAGTGCAAGGAGCTGGCTTTTCTGGATCGGCTTTAATATGTAATCCGTACACTGCCATTTGATTGCCTCTTTCGCATAGGTAAAGTCTCCATAACCGCTCAGTATTACAAAAAATGCCTCTGACAGATGCGTTTCCCTGATATATTTTAAAAATTCCAGACCATTCATAACCGGCATTTTGATATCCGCTAAGATCAGGTCGACCGGATTACTCTTTAAAAATTCTACCGCCTCACTGCCATTCCCCGCAGTTCCCACAATCTCAAATCCTTCTTTTTCCCAGTCAATCAACGCAGAAAGTCCCTGTACGATAAATGGCTCATCGTCCACAAGCAGCACTTTAAGCATTCTATCCCCTCCATTCTTTCTCCCATAAAATTTTCCCTATCTTCTCCTTTTTATGAAATTGCATTCAAAGGTATCACTACAGATACTTCTGTTCCAACACCTCTTTCACTTTCGATATGAAATTTTACATGATCTCCTGTATACATTTTCAGTCTCACGCAGGCATTGATCACACCTACCCGTCCTTTTTCTTTAAGCATCTCGATATTTGCCTCTTCCATGCGTTCCTGCAGATAATTCAGATATTCTTCCGGCATCCCCTCCCCGGTATCCTCCACTTCAAGATGCAGATTATTTTTATCTTTATATACACGGACAAAGATCCATGACTGTGACGCTTTTCCCTCAATACCATGCACACATGAATTTTCCGTAAAAGTCACTAACGATAATTTAGGAATCTGGTACTCCCTGCAGTCATCCTCCATTTCAATGCTGTATCTTAGCCGGTCACCAAAACGGTATTTCTGAAGTTTTAAATACGACTCCACAAAACCGATCTCCGCACCAAGGCTCACAATATCTGTTCCCCACTCCACATACTGCCGTTCTATCAGCGAAAGCTGTTCGATCATTTCCGCTGTCTCATCCTCATGTTTTAAGATGCTCCGCATGCGGATATTTTCCAATACATTGAATAGAAAATGCGGGTTGATCTGGCTGTGAAGTGCCAGAAGTTCCGCCTTTTGTCTGGCAATATCAGCATCCTGTCTGGCAATCTCCGACTCCTGCTGTTTTAACCTGCTCTCATAAACCGTCTCGATCAGATGATTCATCCGGTTTGCCATGGAATTATAATGCTGCATCAGCTGGCTGATCTCATCGGTTCCTGATATTGTTTCCACCACTTTTAATTTTCCGGTATGATCCTGCGAAAAGGTATCTTCCAACAGATGCAGACGTACTGTAAACGAACGGTTTAGAAACTGCATAAATACCCACGGGAGAAAAATATTGATCAACACCAGCAAGATCATCGGTATGGCATTGTTCCACAAAATTTTTGAGATCTGTATTTCCGGATACCGCACATAGATCTTCATCGGCTGTCCGTATAATTCTTTCTCCTGCACATAACACTTGTGCATGGTACCCTTATCAAACCTCTCAAAAGATTCTTTTATATTGTTTCTTCCGGTATTTGAAAAGATAATCTTATCACCGCTGCAGATATACACCTCTGATTCATAATTTGCCCTCAAAAGTCCGGTATTGACCGCATTATAATCCAGATCAATCTTTAAAACTTTTTCATGCGGATCTAACATATAACGGTTTAATTTCCGGATAATCGACACCTTTCTTAAATCCGTCGGAGATGTATCGTGCGTTTCATCCATGTAGGCACAAAATACAAAATTGTTCCCGGAATCCTGCAGTTTCTGATACCATTCCGTCTGTTTTACACGTCCTAACTTTTTGAACTTTCCACCATTTACGATCGTATCATTGTCGGCATACATCGTGATCTCAACGCTGCTGTTGCCAAGTGAACTGTCAAACAGGGAATCCTGCATCAGCTCCTGATACGCTTCATAAAATGCCAGATGGGAATCATAATCGGCATTCAGAAAATTGTTGATATACTTATTCATATAAATATTTTTTGAGATTGTGAGTGCTTCTTCTACTGCCTTGTCAATGCTGTACTCTGCCGCACTCGCTATATTTTCTGTCACCTGTTTTCTTGCATTGTGTTCCTCCGAAAATATCATTCCGACTACAACACTGTCTGTCAGGGCGACCGGCAGGACCACACAACAGACATACAAAAGAATCAGTTTCTTTTGTATGCTGTAAGTGTCAATTTTTTCTTCGATTTTTTTACAGAGACGCACAATTATTTTCATAACATCAGACTTTCCACTGTTTTTCCTGTGAGTTTCTCACTGCGTGAATCCGGCTGCATGCCTCCGACAAAAATCTCGAAGTGTCCGGACGGCAGGATCTTTTCACCGTTTTCATCATACAGCATAAATGCCTCTGATTCCAGCCGGATATTGATTTCTTTTTCTTCCCCGGCACAGAGTGGAAGTTTTACGATCTTTTTTAACTGGCCATGCGGCATCTTTGAATGTTCTGCCTTCACGTAGACCTGCACTGTCTCAGTCCCATCCATTTTTCCGGTATTTTTTACAGACAGACCGATCGTCACTCCTTCTGACACCACTGGTTCCTGCTCTAAAAATCTCACATTTTGATATGCATACTCTGTGTAGGAAAGCCCATAGCCAAACGGATACAATGCTTCCTGTTCCATATACCGGTAAGTTCTTCCCTGCATGGAATAGTCCTCGAAATCCGGCAGTTCTTCCGTGGTACGGTAAAATGTGACCGGCAGTTTTCCTTCCGGGTTTGCTTCCCCAAATAAAATATCCGCAATGGCAGCTCCGCCTCTTGCCCCCGGATACCAGCCCTGTACGATCGCATCTACATGCTCATCCGCCCAGTTCACCGCAAGTGCACTTCCCGATAGCAGAACTAAAATAACAGGCTTGCCACAGGATACAGCAGCCTCTAAGATCTCCTCCTGCAGTCCCGGCAGGTTCAGATCCGGTTTGTCACCACTGCCGTACTCATTGCCGGCATCTCCCTCTTCTCCCTCAATGCCCGCGTCAAGTCCCAGCACTGCGACAACCACATCACTCTCCTTGCATACGCCAAGTACTTCTGACATGCGGTCATTTTCCTGTGCCAGATTGCTGGTGCGGTCCTTATAAAGATGGCAGCCCTCCGAATAGAGCACCCTCACATCGTCGCCGACATAATCTTCAATCCCCTCTAACACAGTAATGTAACGTGATGCCGTTCCCTCATAATTGCCGACTAACGCGCGTCTGCTGTCCGCATTTGGTCCGATCACGCCAACCGTTTTTATTTTATTTTTATCAAGCGGTAATATATGCTCCTTATTTTTTAGCAGGACAACGGTTCGTCTTGCCACCGCCTCATTTAATTTTTTCATCTCTCTGCTGTCTGCGGCAAGATAAGGGATTTTATCGTATGGGTTTTCTTCTTTTTTATCGAACACACCAAGTTTCATCCTCGCCATAAACAGATTTGTGACAGCCTCGTCTAAGCGTTCTTCTTTGACCAGTCCCTGTCTCACCGCCTGAACTAAAAATCCAAACAGAGTACCACAGTTTAAGTCACAGCCGTTATTCATCGCCATCGCAACCGATTCAATCGCAGTGCCTGTCACATGATGTCCCTCATGGAAATCACGGATTGCCCAGCAGTCTGACGTCACATGCCCCGAAAATCCCCATTCTTTTCTCAGAATATCGATCAGCAGACGTTTGTTTCCACAACACGGCACTCCGTTCGTCCGGTTGTATGCCCCCATCACTGCCTCCACTTTTCCTTCTTTTACGCACGCCTCAAATGCCGGAAGATATGTTTCCCTTAAATCCTGCTCCGTCACCTCTGCATCAAATTCATGGCGCACCGCTTCCGGTCCGCTGTGTACCGCAAAATGTTTTGCACAGGCAGCCGCCTTTAAATAATTTTCATCATGCCCCTGCAGGCCCTCAATATAGCGGACTCCAAGACGGCTGGTCAGATATGGGTCTTCCCCAAACGTCTCATGTCCTCTGCCCCATCTTGGATCTCTGAAAATATTGACATTCGGTGCCCAGAAAGTCAGGCCTTTATAGATATCCGTATCCTTTCCCTCCTGCTGCATGTTAAACTTTGCCCGTGCCTCCGTCGACACTGCATCACCGACCTGCTCTAACAGATCCTCATCAAATGTTGCCGCCAGACCGATTGCCTGTGGAAATACCGTCGCCGTGCCGGCCCGCGCCACACCGTGCAATGCCTCATTCCACCAGTTATAAGCCTTTATATTTAACCGTTCCACCGCCGGTGCCTGATACAGAGTCTGTGCCACTTTTTCTTCCAGTGTCATTTTCCCGACCAGCTCTGCAGCACGTTTTCTATAATTGTCCAGTTTTTCTGTATTCTGATTTAATTCCATATGTTTGACCCTCCCTGCAATATACACTTCCAGTATTGATTTTATGTTAGCAAATTAAAAGTTCACTGTCTACACCATTTTTTATCATATCCGAGTAAATCATAGATATTTTTTTGGAAACTGTTTCTTATCGTTTACATGTAAATTTTCAGATGGTATAATAAGAATGCGCAAGCGGTTGTTCATTTTATCATTTTATATTAAATTAAGAAAGGATATCACCGCCACAGTGCTCAAATCTGCTTCTAAGGCCAGACAATACGAACCTGTCATCCGGCGGTGGGGGTTTTATATGAAAACAGAAAAACTTTATTTTGGAGCTGCATACTATTCCGAATACCTTCCATACGACCGTGTGGAAAAGGATATGGAAATGATGGAAAAAGCAGGAATGAATGTCATCCGTATCGCGGAATCAACATGGAGTACTTTAGAGCCGCAGGAAGGCGTGTATGATTTTACACATATCGACAGAATGTTAAATGCTGCCGCATGCCACCATATTTCCGTGATCGTCGGAACACCGACCTATGCCGTACCGACATGGCTGGTAAAAAAATATCCGGACATCCTGGCAATCACCCAGAACGGCCGCGAACGATATGGCCACCGCCAGAATATGGATATCACAAACCCGGATTACCTCTCCCACGCAGAGCGTGTGATCCGCGTTCTGATGGAGCATGTGAAAGATGTGCCGCATGTGATCGGCTATCAGCTTGACAATGAGACCAAAAGTTATGGAACTGCCGGTCCCCGTGTCCAGGCAATGTTTGTAGATTATTTAAAAGAAAATTTTCCGGATATCAATGATTTTAACCATGAGTTTGGACTGGATTACTGGAGCAACCGTGTGAATGACTGGGATGATTTCCCGGATGTCAGAGGTACGATCAACCAGAGTCTTGCCGCTGAATTTTGTAAATTTCAGCGTTCACTTGTCACTAAATTTTTGAGCTGGCAGGCTGATATTGTCCGCGAGTACAAACGGGATGATCAGTTTATCACACAAAATTTTGATTTTGACTGGACCACACACTCGATCGGTTATCAGTCCCAGGTCGACCAGTACGATGCCTCACGCTGCATGACAGTGGCTGGTGCCGATATTTACCATCCTTCTAATGAGGAACTGACCGGTGCAGAAATTACCGTATGTGGAAATATCTCACGCAGTCTGAAAAAGGACAACTATCTGATCTTAGAGACCGAGGCTCAGGGACTGACTCCGTGGCTTCCTTATCCGGGACAGCTCCGCCTGCAGGCATACAGCCATATCGCAAACGGCTCTAACAGTGTAATGTACTGGCACTGGCATTCGATCCACAATGCGATTGAAAGTTACTGGAAGGGTGTGCTCTCCCATGATTTTTCAGAAAATGAGACTTACCGTGAGGCTGTCATCACCGGAAACGAATGGAAAAAGATTGGTTCTCATTTAAAAAACCTGAAAAAGGAAAATAAGATCGCTATTATGCTTGATAATGCTTCTTTAACCGGATTCACACAGTTTCCGCTTGAAAATGCCGGAGCCAACGGCTACAACACTGTGATGCGCTGGTTTTCAGATGCCCTCTACCGGTTAAATATTGAATACGATATGATTTCTTCTAAGGAACGGGATTTTTCCAGCTATGAATGTCTGATCGTACCGGCACTCTACAGCGCACCGGAATCTCTGCTTCTGGCATTAGATTCCTATGTCAAAAACGGCGGACATCTGATCACCACATTCCGAAGCGGTTTTTCCGATGAATATTTAAAGATTTATCCGGACATGCAGCCACATATCCTGCATGAATGTCTGGGACTTCACTACGATCAGTTTACACACCCGCATCATGTGGATATCGTGCCGGTTCAAAGCGATGTCATGGCGGCTGCACAGAAGCATTTTTCACATCCGGACGACTCTGCCTTTTCCCTGACCTCCTCCGCCTGTGAATGGATGGAACTTATCACCTGTGATACCGCTGTACCGGTATTAAAATACAGCCATCCGGCATATGAACGCTATGCAGCTGCTGCAAAAAATCAATATGGAAATGGTTCCACACTTTATTTTGGAACAATGTTTGAAAATGATGAACTGTTAGAATCCGTGCTTTTATCTTTCCTGCACGAAACCGGCTTTTCCGGTGGAGATCTTTCCTCAGACGCACCGCATTATCCACTCATTATAAAAAGAGGCATCAATGATTCCGGTAAAGAATTGTGCTACTATCTGAACTATTCAAAAGATCCGGTTTCTGTCACACACCACGGAAAAAACGGCGTAGAGCTGATTTCAGAAACAGCCATCGTCTGTGGAAATAAAATTGACTTAGGCGGATGGGGTGTTGCTGTGGTTGAAATGTAACGCTTTGTTTTATTGATTTTGCCAAAACGCTGTTTCCATTGATTTATCATGGATTCAGCGTTTTTCATTTTCAATGTACAATTACACCGTCCTTTTCCCATACATCTCAAAATACTCCCCCGCCTGCTGCAGGGATATATTTAGTTTCTCCTGTAACTTTTTCAAAATATCCTCTTTGGAAAAACTCATATCGAGGCAGATTTCTATCATGCCCTTCGCTTCTCCCCGTGTTTCTCCTTCTGCTCTGCCACGTGCTTCGCTCTCCGCGATCAGATCCTCGATTGCCTTACACATCTCTATCTCCTCCTCTTCTTCTGATACTTCAATCGGTGTATTCGTGATCGTCTTTATCACTCTTACCGCATTCATTTCTATGCTTCTATGGGTATCTGTATGCAAAAATTTCAACAGCTGTTCCTTATTTTTTGAGTACTTGATATATCCCATGACTTCTTTCAGGCTCGTGGAAAAATGATCCAGCTGTTCTTCCGTCAACTTCGCCGGATCGATCAGATGAATCCGGTAATTCTCCACAAAACTTAAAATTTCTATATCACTTACAGACATCATTTCGTGCAAAGATAACGGTCCGTCCCATTCCTCTGCTCCAAAGTGAATCACAAGTGTGATGACTGGTTTGATGCAGTCTTCCTTTAAAAATCCGGACAAATACTCACCATTGCTTTTGCCTGTAAAATCTTTTTTGTTCCGACGGTGTTCGGCAGCTATATCCGCCACCTGTCTGCCATATTGCAGGGCATCATAGATGGCATTTCTGACAGGCATCGCATAATGGACATCCGTCTGGTTTTCGATGCCCAAAAGAACATAGGACGTTCTTTCATCCTGTTTGATTACCGCAAATTTTAAAAGATCACGGTATCTCTGCACTGTATCTGTTTTTTTGCCTGCTCTGCCGGCAGTTTTCTTTCTCACCGATTCATTTTTCACAGAACTCCACTCTGTTCCCTGCGCTTTTCTATTCTTATCTTCACCATCTTTTTCTTTACCGGCTTTTGCTTCATCATCAAACGGCAGTGCAATCTCTGTCGGATCGATCTCTTTCAGATTTGCCGGGTCAATCACCTTTTTCCCATTGTAGATCAGGTAATTAAATGCATCCGCAAATACGGTATTTTCCCTCATATACTCTTTTGTTACGATGTCCGCTGTCCCCATTCATTTCTCCTCCTCTATGTTATCTGGGAGAAATCTCTGGTTCTTTAGAATTCTCCCTGCTTAAATGTGTGGATAATAAAAGCATTGAAAATTCTTATGATTTTGACCTGTGAATAGAATGGCACATATGTCCGTGTAGATAATTCAGAATGTCATGCTTTGAATGGATTTTAGCATATTGCTTATACTATGTCATCAAAAAGACGTTATTTTAATGATATTTGTAATTATTGCACAAAAACGTAGTCGGATAACACATAAAAAATAATCTCTAATTTTTTTGTGGAAATATGTTTTTCCTTGCGAAGTTCTCGTATCTTGATGCCACATACATTTTTACGATCATCGTTATACCAAAATGCTTTCATGCATGTTCTCCATCCATAAAATATGCTTGTCAAGAAGAATTTATATTGTTTATATATAAAACGCGCCTTATAATTATGCTTGTTAAGCAGAAAATATAAAAACTAAGAAAACAAGTACCGAAAAGAGGATGATGTCGAGAAAAACTATGGTAGAAACACCGGAAATATAATATCCGGCGAAAGAACAAAAATTTTAAAAATCGAGAGGATATGAAACTCATATATTTACAGAAGATACCCTAAAAGAGGAGTCAGTCATGTTGACTCCCTTTTTTACAAATATTTCTCTACCAGGATCTCCCCGATCGTCTGGCTTCCCGCCACAATATCGGAATTTCCGGTGATATCCACCGGTTTTCCTTTATAATCCGTGACTTTTCCACCCGCTTCTTCCACAAGGAGCATTCCGGCTGCATAATCCCAGGGTTTTAAACTGCGTTCGAAGTATGCATCGATTCTTCCTGCCGCCACATAGGCAAGTTCTAATGCCGCGGAACCAAGTCTTCGGATATCCGCACAATCCGTAAATACCTTTTCAAAAATTCTGAAATTTTCTTTTGCAAGTTCGCGGTAATATGGACTTGTTCCTATGGAGATCAGACACTCGGAAAAATTCTGCCTTTTGCTGACGGAGATTGGGCTGCCATTTAACAATGCTCCCTTTCCCCGTTCTGCCACAAATATTTCATCAGAATACGGATGATATATGATTCCAAGCGTTAGTACACCCTTTCCTGCAAGTGCCAGTGAAAGTGTACTGTTTCGGAAATCATGGATCAGGTTGGTCGTCCCATCCACCGGATCTAAGATCCAGACATCACCGTCAAAGTCAATATCGCTGTTGTCCTTTTCCTCCCCCATAAACTGAATTTCCGGGTACAGTTCATAGAGTGCGGTTTTTACCTGCGCCTGCACTTTAAAGTCGATCTGCGTCACAAAATCCGCAACACCCTTTACCTTGATCTTTGATGATCCCTCACGGTCTAAAAATAACGGTTTGACCTGTTTTACGATCTCTATGATTTTTTGTGTATCAACACTCATGCTACTGCTCCCCTTTTATTTTTACAATTTCCTTTTCATTTCGCACAATATCACTTATTTTTGCAGTTTCCTTTTCATTCCGCGCAATATCTCTTTATCCTCCGCCGATATCCGGTAAGATTCGATCATTTTCTGGATCGCCTTATTGTATGTTTCGTCATCCAAATGATTCTCCAGTAAAAATGCATGTGTTTCCTTTGGGTACTTTGCATATGCAGTTGCAACGCCCCACGCAACTCCCATTTTCCTGTAATATCCCGGATGGTCGATCCTGTCCCACACAGACAGCACGCGCGCAATATATTCTTCTGTCAGGAAATGATCCATCAGCATGACTGAAACGACGCGCTGCTCAAATTCCTGATCCGATTTCGCATACGGCATCAGAAAATTCCAGACTTTTTCGCGGTGTTTCTGCGCAATTTTAAAAGTTGCACAAAAGCAGTCATTGACCGACCAGTCATGGATCTTCGGGATAAATGCCCGCACATATTCCAAAAGCTCATCGATCTCTCCTTTTGCATATCCGAGTACGAGTCCCTGCAGCATGATC
>OHQH01001115.1_pt1 | contig 12788 bp, 9 predicted proteins | sample 1577891 | NCBI WGS metagenome assembly OHQH01 (sample SAMEA3879601, study PRJEB24766) | human gut metagenome | biome: human-associated habitat; feature: feces | place: USA | collected 1985/1987
TCCGCGTCCGATGGGGCTGACGAAGCGGCGTTGCAGCAGGCGGATGTCGTCATCGTAGATGTTGACGTCGGAAAAGACGTCGGTGAGGATCGTGCCCAGCATATCGCCTGTATTGAAGAATTCTTCGATGCCGCTGGAGTTCATACCCTCGATAATGGTCTTTTCGCTTTTGGGATTCTTACGGTAGATGGTCTTGGAGGAGGTCTCCTTAATGGAGATGGGCAGGATCATCTTGTTGGTTTTGGGCGATACCTCCACCTGATCCTTGAAGAAGGAGAATTTCTTGTAGATGCCTTTCTCCATTTTCTCCGGCGTGACGTCGTTGACGGACATCTTCATCTTCTCGTACTTCTGGTACTGGTAATAGTCGTTCTCCTCCAGCTTCAGGGCTTTCTTGTTCTCGATGACTTTCTTCATGAACTCTACGGCAGGGTTGTTCTTGCGCGAGTACTTCTCTTTCTTGGGCTTGACAACAACCTCGGAGAGCATCACATCGGCAGGAGCCAGCTCCACGTTGAGTACTTTTGTGCCGGGGGCGAATTTCACTTTTTTGGTGATGTAACCTATGGCGGAGAATGTCAGCTCATTCCAGCCTTTACGAGTCTCTACCTGGTATTCTCCCTCTGCATTGGAGATGCCTCCCACGCCTTTTCCTTCATATTGTACGGTGATGTACATCAGCGGTTCGTGGGTGAGAGAGTCTGTTATGACCCCTTTTATCTGCGCCGACACACCGGTGGAGACGGATAACAGAAGCAGGAGAAGCAGAGCTATGCTATATATTTGTTTCATACATTTCATAATCAATTTGCAAAGTTAGCAATTTGCAGTTAATCAAGAAGCAAATATTTTTTAAAGAATAAGAGGGATACTTAAGAGAGAGCGAGAGCTTTTCTATATCTTTTCTCCGTTTATCAACGTCTGTACGATGCGCTCGGCTGTACGTCCGTCCCAGCGGTCGGGCAGGGTGGTGTGTTTCCAGTCGCCATGCAGCAGTTTGTCGAGAGCGGCGGAGAGGGCAATGGAGTTCTCCCCGACGAGCTCATTGGTTCCGAAACGCCACGTTTCCGGGTGTTCGGCGTAGGTGTTGAGCGTGATGCAGGGCACATCGAGGAAAGTGGCTTCTTCGGCAATGTTGCCGGAGTCGGTCACGATGCCCTTGGCCTGGTTGATGAGGAAGCCGAAGTGCAGATAGCTCTGGGGCGGCAGGATGTGCAGGTGGGGCATGTCAAGCCCCAGTGATTTTATGGCGCGTTCCACGTAGGGATGCATGGGGGCCACGACAGGCATGTCGCCAGCCTTCGCTGCCAGCGTCTGCATCAGGGAACAGAGTACGGCTTTCTTTTCCAGCAGGTCGTGGCGGTTCAGGGTGAGCAAGAGGTAGTTTCCCTTGCGCAGTCCGAGGGTGGAGAACCATAGCGGCTGCATCAGGCGGTGGCGGTTGTAGCGGATGGTGTCGATGAGTATATTGCCCACGTAGTGGATGTATTCCGGTATCATCCCTTCTTGGTTGAGGTTGCGGTTGGCCACCATTCCGGCAGTGAAGAGGTAGTCGGAAATGGCGTCTACGATCGTGCGGTTCACCTCACGCGGCATATTCATATCGAACGAACGCGTACCGGCAATGACATGGGCTACCTTCAGACCGCGCTTCTTGGCTACGATGGCGCAGCTCATGGTGGCGGTCATGTCGTCCACCACCAGCACTACTTGGGCGGGATGTCCGTTGAGTTCCTCTTCGAAAGCGAGCATAATGGAAGCCGCCACCCGCGAATGGTCGCGTCCGCTGATGCCCAAGTAAGCGTCGGGCTTAGGCATGGCGAGGTCGGAAAAGAGCGAGGCATCCAAAGTGGTGTCGTCCTGAGGACCGGTGTAGACTATGCGATAGGATATGTTTTTACCCGCTTCTCTGGCTGCGTCTATGGCGCGGCACAGGGGGGCAATCTTCATGAAGTTGGGACGTGCGCCCGATACGATGGTTATTTTCATTGCTCATATAAATTGGTGAGACAAAAATACATTTTCTTAGGGAAATTATTTGTTACTTTGCAAAAAAAGAAATCCTTTCATGCCTACATTTGTTCAGATACTCGACTTTATTGGCACATTTGCCTTTGCCATCAGCGGCATACGCCTTGCTTCGGCGAAGCGCTTCGACTGGTTCGGCGCTTATGTGGTGGGGTTCGTAACAGCCATTGGAGGCGGTACGATACGTGATCTCCTGCTGGATGTCACTCCCGGCTGGATGACAGATCCTATTTATCTGATATGTACCGGACTGGCCTTGCTGTGGGTTATCTTCTTCGGGAAGCACCTCATACACCTGCACAACACGTTCTTCATCTTCGATACTATCGGCTTGGCACTGTTTACGGTGGTGGGAGTGGGCAAGAGCCTCTCTCTGGGCTATCCCTTCTGGGTGGCAATCATCATGGGCAGCATTACCGGAGCTGCGGGGGGCGTGATACGCGATGTCTTTATCAATGAAATTCCTCTCATATTCCGTAAAGAGATTTATGCAATGGCATGCGTGGTGGGCGGTACGGCCTACTGGATATGCGAGCTGGCGGGCATGCACTCCTACGGTTGCCAGGTGATAGGCGGGATGTCTGTGTTCATCACCCGTATCCTTGCTGTGAAATATAAGATATGTCTGCCCATACTCTCCGGAAACGACGGGGAGGAAGAGGGGAAAGAAAGCTGACTTTTAGATGCCTTTTCCGGTGCTTGTGTTTGCCTGTAATGACGGTGTGCTTTCATTACAGGCAAACATTTCTTGTGACCCCAACCTGTGTTCTTCTCTTCATAGGGCCTGTTTTTATTTATCTTATGGTAATATTACTATAATTTAGCGCTAAAATCACCTCTCACGCCCGTTTATGTTGTTTCCGCATCGCCTGAAAACTGCCAAAACAGGGGGGAATATCTGTCAAATGTTAGTTTTCACCCCAAAGACTACCCGTATTCCATCCCTCCTGATTCGGAAATTTCCGTATACTTGCAACCACTAAACCTAAACGAATATTAACCATAAAAAAAATTAGCAAAGTATGAACACTTACAGTTTTAGAAAAGATTTGCTTGCTGTGCAAGAAGAACTGCTTCGCTTTGCATACAAATTGACGTCCGATCGGGAAGAAGCGAATGATTTGTTGCAGGAGACCTCTCTTAAAGCCTTGGATAATGAAGACAAATACGAGCCCGATACCAATTTTAAAGGTTGGATGTACACCATTATGCGTAACATCTTTATCAATAACTACCGCAAGATAGTACGTGAGCAGACGTTCGTCGACCAGACCGAAAACCTGTACCACCTGAGCCTGCCGCAAGATTCCGGCTTTGCCAGCACCGAAGGAGCTTACGACCTGAAGGAAATGCACCGCATCGTCAATTCATTGCCACGTGATTATAAAGTGCCGTTTTCCATGCACGTCTCCGGATTTAAGTACCGCGAGATAGCCGAACGCCTGGGACTGCCTCTTGGAACAGTAAAAAGCCGCATCTTCTTCACAAGACAGAAGCTGCAGGAGGAATTGAAGGATTTCATTTGATAAATTAAGAATTAGAAAACTTTTAATGCTTGATTTACTAAATGATATAAAACATATCTTTTGAGTGAATAATTATAGGATTATTTTGACTATATGTCAGAATAATCCTTTATATTTGTATATACCAAGTTAACCTGATGAACAAATCGTAAATTACCTATTGCAATGAAAAAAGAAATCAAATTCAGTCTTGTTTACCGCGATATGTGGCAGTCGTCCGGTAAATATCAGCCGAGAGTGGATCAGTTGGTGCGCATCGCCCCGCTGATTATCGAAATGGGATGCTTTGCCCGCGTCGAGACCAACGGCGGAGCTTTCGAGCAAGTGAACCTTCTCTATGGCGAGAACCCGAATAAAGCGGTTCGTGCCTTTACCCAACCCTTCAAGGATGCAGGCATACAGACCCATATGCTCGACCGCGGGCTGAATGCGTTGCGCATGTATCCCGTACCCGCCGACGTGCGCCGCCTGATGTACAAGGTGAAACATGCGCAAGGCGTGGACATCACCCGCATCTTCTGCGGACTGAACGAAACGCGCAACATCATCCCTTCCATCCGTTATGCACTCGAAGCCGGAATGATTCCACAGGCAACGCTCTGCATCACCCATTCGCCTGTGCACACAGTGGAGTATTATGCCCGCATAGCCGACCAACTCATTGAGGCCGGAGCCCCCGAAATCTGCTTGAAGGACATGGCAGGCATCGGTCGTCCGGGGATGCTGGGAGAGCTGACGAAGACAATCAAAGAAAGGCATCCCGACGTATTGATACAGTATCATGGGCATAGCGGACCGGGACTTTCGATGGCTTCCATCCTCGAAGTCTGCGAGAACGGCGCCGATATCATAGATGTGGCCATGGAACCCATGTCGTGGGGAAAGGTGCATCCGGACGTTATTTCCGTACAGGCCATGCTGCGCGACAAGGGTTTCCGGGTGCCCGACATCAATATGAAGGCCTATATGAAAGCGCGCGCCATGACGCAGGAGTTCATAGACGACTTCCTCGGTTATTTTATGGACCCCACCAACAAGCATATGTCGTCCCTGCTCTTGAAATGCGGGCTTCCGGGCGGCATGATGGGCTCTATGATGGCAGATTTGAAAGGTGTACATTCCGGCATCAATATGATACTGAAAGGTAAGAACCAGCCCGAACTCAGCATAGACGACCTGCTGGTGATGCTCTTTGATGAAGTGGAATATGTATGGCCCAAACTGGGGTATCCGCCTTTGGTAACTCCGTTCAGCCAGTACGTCAAGAATGTGGCGCTGATGAACGTGATGCAACTGGTGAAAGGTGAAGAGCGCTGGACAATGATCGACAATCATACCTGGGACATGATTCTGGGCAAGAGTGGCCGCTTGCCGGGCGAACTGGCTCCTGAAATCATTGAACTTGCCAAATCCAAAGGCTACGAGTTTGTCGATACCGACCCGCAATCCAACTATCCGGATGCTTTGGACGACTACCGTAAAGAAATGGACGAGAACGGCTGGGAATATGGCGAGGACGATGAGGAGCTTTTTGAACTGGCCATGCACGACCGGCAATATCGTGACTATAAGTCGGGTGTTGCCAAGAAGCGTTTCCAAGATGAACTGGAACGTGTCAAGGATGCATCTATGATGAAGAACGGATATTCGGAAGAGGAAATAAAGAAACTGAAACGGGCCAAAGCAGACCCTATCATAGCTCCGTCCAAAGGACAGGTGCTTTGGGAGGTTTCGGTAGAAGGGCCGTCGGCAGCACCGTTCATCGGACGCAAGTATCAGCATGACGAGGTGTTCTGTTATCTCTCCACCCCTTGGGGAGAATACGAAAAGGTGATGACCGGATTTACCGGTCGTGTTGTGGAAATATGTGCCCAGCAAGGCGCCAATGTCAATAAAGGAGATGTGATAGCATATATCCAAAGAAGCGATATCTTTGCGTAAATAAAAGAATAAGTGAAAAGGGCCGTATCATTGCCCTCCGAAAGGGAGGGAGGATACGGCCCTTTTATATTTACCTTTTACAAGTTGCGGCTTTCCCCGGCACTCATTTCTGCTTTTGCACATCTTTCTCTTCCAAATGTCTTTCTATCACTTCTTTAAGTTCCTCTTGCTTGTAGGGCTTTGTCAGGAACTCATTGCATCCGGCCTTCAGGGCTGCTTGCCTGTCACACTCGTAGGCATAGGCGGTGAGGGCGATAATGGGTATTTTGGGCGAAAGTTCACGAATGATTTTCGTAGCATCCAGACCGTCGAGGTTGGGCATCTTCATATCCATCAGGATGAGGTCGGGATGCAGTTCTTCAAACATTGTTACGGCCTCCATACCGTCCTTGGCACGTTCCAAATGGTATGACTTTCCCAAAATGGCCCTGACGAGAATATAATTGCTGTCTGTATCTTCCGCCACCAGTATGGTGGGAAGACCGGGCTTTGAGGAATCATGGGGCTGTTCGGAGCCTTGATGCTCTTCGCCGGAAAGGTAAGCATTGTTTTCCTTTTGGGCATAGGTTGGGGCGTTGACGCCCGATTTATGTATGTCGGCATGCTTGTCTGCTGTTTCTTCTTGTTTCTCAGGCAGGGTAAAGGTGAAGGTGGTTCCTTTGCCCATTTCCGAGCTGGCAGAGATTGTGCCGCCCAACCGTTCAATAATGGTTTTGCAGATGGACAATCCCAGTCCTGTGCCTTGTGCGAAGCTATTCATCTTGACGAAACGTTCAAAGACCTTGTCCAACTTGCCGGCTTCGATGCCGATGCCGGTGTCGCTGACGTGGAACTCTATCCCGTCTCCTTTGCGGCGATACCCATAGCTGACTTTGCCCTGGGTGGTGAATTTAAAGGCGTTTCCGATAAGGTTGGATATCACCTGGAAGATGCGGTTCTTGTCTCCTTCGATGGTTATCTCTTCGTCCGAAGGCTCGTAGATGAGTTTCACCCCCTGCGGACAGCGGAACTTCAGCGCATCGTATATCTCCCTGCAGAGTGAATGTAGGCGGACGGGAGTGATGGTGAACTCCACTATGCCTGCTTCAATCTTGGAAAGGTCGAGAATCTCGTTGATTAGTTGCAGCAGCCGTTCGTTGTTGGCTTCCACAATGTCGTAGAAGCTTTTCCGTTCTTCGGCATCGGTGCTTTCGGCAATGATTCTGGAGAAGCCTACAATGGCATTGAGCGGGGTGCGTATTTCGTGGCTCATGTTGGCAAGGAAGGCGGACTTCAATTGGTCGGAAGCCTCTGCTTTTTCTTTGGCAACGAGGAGTTCCTGCTTCATCCGTTCCATTTCGGTGATGTCCCATTCGATGCTCAGCAGGATAGGGGAGAAGTCTTTGCTCTCGATGCGCATTTTCCGTTTGTCGAGGATGATGGATTTGCCGTTTTGGTCGTACTCCTCGGTGATCCAATGCTTTTCGATGCCGGTTTCGGCTATCTCCATGTCCTGCTTTCTCTTTTTCTGTGCGATGTCAAAGGGGTAGAAGTCGAAGTCGTCTTTGCCCAACGCTTCCTTCATGGGGATGTTCCGGTTGTACGATTCACGATTACGGTATAAGTACTTGAATTTGTTTTTGATGTCTTTCACGACGATGCCTGCCGGAAGATTCTCAATGGTCTTGTCCATCACTTGGCTGAACCGTTTGATCTGTTGCTCGTCCTTGATGCGCTGCGTGATGTCTTTTCCGAACGCCCACAGGCTGTATTCGCCTTCGTCGCTTGTCACCCAAAAGGCATTGCCTTCCATGGCCAGCACTTCCGGGTGGAGGGGCAGAGGGTTGTAGAAGATGAACCCTTTGCGTTGGCTTCCTTTGGGTATGGACGCTTTTATTCTGTTCCACTCTTCCTCGCTGCGTGCGTGCGAGTTCACCTGATAGATTTTCAGTTGGGTGATGTCATCTGTCAGTCCGATGTTGTGGTGCTGCCTGAAGAAGCGGTTGGCAAATATGAGGGTTCCGTCTTCGTGGGCGGCAAAGATGTCTTCGGTGGCGTTGTTGATGGCATGCGTCAGCAGGGTGATGTCATTGCGCCGCTGCTGGATATCGGTGATGTTCTGTATGTATCCTTCGAGGACTGTGTGTCCACCGGGGCGTTTCTCGCAGGAGAAGGTCTTTTGGCGGATATAGAACACTTTTTGCCGGAAGTGGATGCGATACTCCACGCTTTCTTTCATGTCTCCTTGCAGGTTCTCGTCGAGCCATTTGCAGAATATCTCCCTGTCTTCGGGCAGTATGTGTGTTATGTAGCTGTCGAGTGAGACGGTCTGTTGTTCCTCATCGAGCGTGATGTCGGAGTATCCGGAGTAGCAGATGCATTCCTTGCCGGAGTCGTACCACCACCTTCCGATGAGCGCTACTTTCTGTATTTCGTTCAGCTCGTAATTCTTCTTTTCCAACTCCAGTTTGCGCTGGCTTCGTTCTGTGATGTCGCGATATTGGCAGAGCACCATATCTTCGTAGGGGCGCATGATGCACTTGAAGAAGTAGGTCTTGCTGTCGGTGGCAAGCTCATAGTTCCGGCTGGAGACTTCTCCTCGCAGAAGCACTTTCTTGAACTCCGGGTAGATTTTCCGGTAAGTGGAGGGTGGCAGCAGCTGGAGTATGTTCTTGTCCAACAACTGGTCTTCTGTCAGAAACCATAGGTTGATGTCGTGCACTGCGATGTCCACGCAAACGCCGTTCCGATCCAGTAGGATCATGGTGTCTGACGTCAGGTTCAACAGCTTTTCGGCATTCTCTGCCTTTTTCAGGATGTTTTTCATTTTTCTATCGGTTAAGCTCTTTGTGCCTTTTCCCATGCGCCATTGGTCTGTCCCCGGCGTTTGCGCAGGTAGTTGAAGCCACGTACAACGTTGATGTTCATGAAAAGGAAATAGTAGGGAACAAAGAGTATCTTATTTTTGATGCGTTTCTTTGACAAATAATATCCCCAGCTCGCCATGAGGTAGAACAATGTTTGCAAGAGCCAGATGACGGCATAGAACAAAGGAGAGTCTGTCGTAAAAATAAGAATTGTGTTCAGAGGAAGTAATGAGAATAGTAAAACAGGTGTCAGCGACCACCGTAGTACGCGGTGGGAGATATATTGGAAACAAAATGTGCCGTAGCGCAACGGGTTGAGCAGTGTGCGCAGGCGCCAGACGGACTGTAAACCGCCGGCAGCGATCCGCACTTTCCGTTTTTCCTCTTCGTGCATGTCTGCCGAACCGCTTTCGGTGGCATAGGCGTCGGCACAATAGGCGATGGTGTATCCGCGCATCACGATGCGCAGGGAGAGGATGAAATCGTCCAGCAAGGTGTCCGCAGGCATTTCCTCGAACAGTTCGCGGCGGATGGCAAACAGCTCGCCGGCTGCTCCTACTGCGGAGTAGAGGCGGGCATCGAGTTTCTTGAGAGCGGATTCGTATTTCCAGTAGAGGCCCTCGCCACCGGATGCGGCGTTGTCTTTGGCCTGTACGGCGATGCGCTTTTCTCCTGCCACGCAGCCCACTTTGGGGGTGGCAAAGGCATGTACTATTTCGCGCAATGCTTCGCGGTTGAGGTGTGTGTTGGCATCGGTGAAGACAACGAGCGGTGTGGTTACGAAGCGGATTCCCCGGTTCAGCGCAGCGGTTTTTCCCTGCCGTTGGGGCTGGTGGAGTACGGTGGCTTGCGGCCAGTGCGAAAGGCGTTCGTTGGTACGGTCGTTGCTGCCGTCCGTCACCCAAAGTATATGCAGTTTGTCGGCAGGATAGTCCAGAGCAAGGCAGTTGCGCATTTTCTCATCTACGACGTCTTCTTCGTTGTAGGCGGCGATGAACAGCGTCAGGTCGGGGAGGGAGTCATCTGTCGGTGGGGGTGTGGCGGCTGTTTTGCGAAAACATTCCTTCAGTTTGACAAGGGCATAGAGGAGCATGCCATAACCTATATATGTATAGAACACAATGAATAAGCCGATCCAAAAGATGATTTCGAGAACCCCCATCAGTATTAGAATATAAATAATTATCTTTCAGTAATTTGAGATTAACGTCCAAAGATATGTATAATCTTTTAGTGCTGCAAGGGAAAGGAGGAATATATTGTTGATTTATGGTGAGCGGTTAATCATCAATCATCAAATTGCCAATGCCAATCACAGAATTGTCAATGTTAATTACAGACTTGTCAATGTCAATCACAGAATAATCCTTTTTCTTAAAAAGCCTCGGTCATGTTGAAGTAGAACAATGTTTGGTTGTTTACTGTGTTTTTACCCAAATCCAGACGCACGTTCATACGGGGCTGCACTTCGATGCGCAGGCCTACGCCATAGTTGGGCAGCACACCTTCAATCTTGCCCATGGTGGGGCCCATGAAGCCGCATCCGGTCCATGCCACGAAGCCGATGTGGTGCAGCATGCGCTTCATCCAGTTGCTCCGGTCGGTATTTATCATCTGGCGGTATTCGGCCATGATGACATGAGAGGATTTGTCACGATATTGTCCCATGTAGTAGCCGCGCAGGTCGAAGGGAGTGCCGGTCAGTGAATATTGGGTGAGGGGGACGTTGCCGAACACGTTTTTGCTTTGCGCTGTCCAGGCGAGCACCTTGCGGCGGCCTACGGACTTGTACTGGCGGTAGTCCATTTCCAGTCGGTAGAAGTTGTTGTCGCTGCCAAACGCCTTGCTGTACATCATACCCCGGAAGTCAAGGTAGACGCCTTTGTAAGCATTGGCGGGGATGTCGCGGCTGTCGTAGGTGAGGAGGAAGCCCAGGCCGGAGTTGAGTTCTTGTAACCGCTTGCCGTACCGCCGGCTGCCACGTAGTCTGGTTCTTCTATGAGATGTTTGGCGGGATCGGTGATTTTGTCGTAGTTGATGTCCACTTGGGGGCCGGCAAACACGTTGCTTTCGCCCAAACGGAACAGAAACCAGGGATTGATTTGTATGCCGCTGTAACGATATTTGCTGGTGCTGTCGCTACGGATGTAATTCTTGTTCGTATTGTAGCCTATGCCGTAGAAGTTGTCTTCAGTGTTCTTGTAGACGAATTTTCCGAAGATGCGGAAGCGGTCGCCTTTAAAGAAGAGTTGCGGTTTCACCATCAGGTTGACGCCGCCCTTGAACATATAGGCTATGGACATCGGCAGCACCGAACGCAGTTGTGTGGTGTCGCCGGGATTCATACGGAAGGTCATCAGGGCGCTTCCGCCTATCAGCGCACCGAAGTCGGGTGTATAGCTTGGGCCACCCAATATGTTGTAATGGAAATTTCTGCGAGCCACCCTTTGTTTGCGCAGTTCCTTTTTGCTCAGTGCGGAAGTAGTGTCGTTGGTAACCGTAGGGGACTGTTCTTGTGCTGAAACACTTACAGTTGTCAGTATAATAGTAAATATACCCAGTATATATCTTTTCATATCGTACGAATGTGGCTGCAAAGAAAACTATTTTATTTGAATCGGTTTTTAGAAGAATAGATAATAAATCTAAAGAGGGCGCTAAAATTATCAAAAAAGACATTACATTTGCCTTTTCATCGGTCTCGTGGTACGGGAAAATCCGTTCCGTAAGGTGAATTTGTTTTCCTTGCGGGATGAGACGGATCATCTCACGAGATGATTTTTGGGGGCTCGTGGGATGAATTTGTTTCTTATATCAATATACATAATACATACATATATACATCTTGACATGAATAAACGTTTTTTATCTGTAATTGTTTTCGGCACCGCACTGCTTTCGGTGCAGGCACAGGACGGCCAAGGCGGAATCACTTCTGCCATGCTCAGTCAAATCCAGCAAAGCTATCAAGGGACGGCGTCCGACAAGGCGCTGCGCAATGCTATTGGCAACAACGACATCCGCAAGTTGGCGCTCAATCAGGAGAACATGCAGGGCATGGATACCCATTTCTCCATTAAGGTGGACTCCAAAGGCATCACCGACCAGAAGTCCTCAGGGCGTTGCTGGCTCTTCACAGGGCTGAACGTGATGCGTGCCAAAGCCCTTGCACGCTATGGTTTCCGGTCTTTCGAGTTCTCGGAGATATATCCTTTCTTTTGGGACCAGCTGGAGAAGTCCAACCTTTTCCTGCAAGGCATCATCGACACTGCGGAAAAGCCGTTGGACGACAAAACAGTGGAGTGGCTGCTGAAACATCCGCTGAGTGACGGAGGCACATTCACCGGAGTGGCGGATATCGTTTCCAAATACGGTCTTGTGCCCAAGTGTGCCATGCCGGAGACCAACAGTAGCGAGAACACCGCCCGTATGGCCAATCTCATTTCTCTGAAGCTGAAGGAATACGCCCTCCGGCTCCGTGACCTTGCTGCCAAAGGCGCCAAGCCTGCCGCCCTGGAGAAGGAGAAAACCGCCATGCTCGGCACTGTCTACCGCATGCTGGTGCTGAACCTGGGCGTTCCGCCTACGGAGTTCGACTACGTGCGCACCGACGCACAAGGCAACCCGGTGGAGACGGAACATCACACCCCGATGTCTTTCCTTGAGAAGTATGGTGACAAACAACTGCTCACCAACTACGTGATGCTGATGAACGATCCCAGCCGCGAGTATTACAAATGCTATGAGATTGACTACGACCGCCACCGCTACGACGGCAAGAACTGGACTTACGTCAACCTGCCCGTAGAGGACATCAAGCAAATGGCCATTGCTTCTCTGAAAGACAGCACCATGATGTATTTCTCCTGCGACGTGGGTAAGTTCCTGAACTCGGAACGCGGTCTGCTTGATGTGAAAAATTATGACTACGAATCACTCATGGGAACCACCTTCGGAATGGATAAGAAGCAACGCATCCAGACCTTCTCCAGCGGCTCCTCGCATGCCATGACGCTGATGGCTGTGGATTTGGATAAAGACGGAAAGCCGGTCAAATGGATGGTTGAGAATAGTTGGGGCGCCGACAGCGGCTATAAAGGCCACCTCATCATGACGGACAACTGGTTCGACGAATATATGTTCCGCCTGGTAGTGGAAACCAAATATGTCCCCGCTCAAATAATGGAACTTTTCAAACAAAAACCTGTCCGCCTGCCGGCATGGGACCCGATGTTTGCAGAAGAAAAAGATTAGTGGTTAGTGATTAGCGATCTCTCCGTCCTAATCGCTATTCACTCTTCTCGTGTTCGTTAACGAAAGGAATTACGGAAATTTCTCCGTAATTCCTTTCTTTTTTGCTACTTATTCACATTCTTTTTTGCTACTTTTGCGGGCAAATTAATGAAACCATTATTTTATATAAACGCATGGCAAATGTAATTAAGTT
>OHQH01001127.1_pt1 | contig 12626 bp, 10 predicted proteins | sample 1577891 | NCBI WGS metagenome assembly OHQH01 (sample SAMEA3879601, study PRJEB24766) | human gut metagenome | biome: human-associated habitat; feature: feces | place: USA | collected 1985/1987
ACAGATGAGCTTTACGAGAGCAAGATCGTATACCGTACAGAAAAATTCGAGGACAATGTGCGTACTTTCTGTATGAATCCGAACGGTATTGTAGTAAATGAAAATACCAATGGTATCATCACAGTAAACGGACACAGCTATGAAGGAAATGAAAAAAAGACGGACAACACCAACTTTGCCCTTCTGGTTGCAAAGCATTTCTCTGAGCCATTTAAGGACAGTAACGGATATGGTGAAAGTATTGCACGCCTGTCTAATATGCTTGGAGGTGGCGTTCTTGTACAGCGCTTTGGTGATCTTGTGAGAGGGCGTCGAAGCAATGAGAAGCGTATTGAGGAAGGACTCGTTACTCCTACACTTTCAGCTACACCGGGAGACTTAAGCCTGGTGCTTCCAAAGAGAATCCTGGACGGAATCATTGAGATGATTTACGCGCTTGATAAGATAGCACCGGGAACTGCAAATGACGATACCTTGCTTTACGGCGTAGAGGTCAAGTTCTACAACATGGAGGTAGAGCTTAACGATAAGCTTGAGAGCAAATATAAGGGACTTTACATCATCGGAGACGGAAGCGGTGTGACACATTCACTTTCACATGCGTCGGCAAGCGGCGTGTATGTTGCGCGTGAGATTGAGGCAGAGAGATAGTTGCTGTTAAAGATAGTTACTGTTCACACCTAACAGTGTGACCAGCAACGATTACAGCCCATTTAAAATGATATGTTAGAACATAATATTTCTATAATTGGGAAATATTATCATTATGAACTATTGAAATGCTACATTAGTTAGATTAAACTAACTGTGTAGCATTTTTCTTTATTTATAAATATATGCATATGCGGCAGGCTTTCACATATGTATTTTTATGATTAAAGGGTCAAAAGGTATCATCGATGCATGCTTGCATTCAATCCTACAATCATGATATAGAGAAACTGTATTGTAGGATAAAATTGAATCAGAAAAAACATAAGGAGGTTCATAATGAATTATTTAGAAATCGAAAAGGTAGTGGGCAGAGAAATACTTGATTCCAGAGGAAATCCTACAGTTGAGGCAGAGGTTTATCTGGTTGACGGAACTGTTGCAAGAGGCACAGCACCATCAGGAGCTTCAACAGGAGAGTTCGAGGCACATGAGCTTCGTGACGGAGACAAGAGCAGATATCTGGGCAAGGGTGTTACCGGGGCAGTAGAAAATATAAATACTGTAATCAACGACACATTGACAGGTATGGACGCAAGTGATATCTATGCAATAGATGCGGCTATGATAGAGGCAGATGGCACAAAGGACAAGTCTAAGCTTGGAGCTAATGCCATTCTTGCTGTATCAATTGCGTGTGCGAGGGCAGCAGCTGTATCACTTGATATTCCTCTCTATAGATTTTTAGGTGGTATCTCGGGAAACAGACTTCCTGTACCTATGATGAACATTGTAAACGGTGGCTGTCATGCACTCTCATCAGGACTTGACGTGCAGGAGTTTATGATTATGCCGGTGGGAGCACTCGATTTTCATGACGGACTCCGTATGGGAGCGGAAATCTATCATTTCCTACGTCAGATCTTAAACGAGGAGGGATTAAGCACTGCAGTCGGGGACGAGGGCGGATTTGCACCGGATGTCAAGGACACCAGGGAAGTATTCTGCTATTTACAGAAGGCAGTGGAAAAGGCAGGCTATCACGTAGGTGATGACGTGGTGTTTGCCATGGATGCAGCGGCAAGCGAACTGTATGACGAGGAGGCTGGGGTATACATTTTCCCGGGAGAATCCAGAGCGGCAGGAAAAGAGCCGGAAGAGGGAGCCGGAGAAGGCTCTGCAAAGGACTATTGTAAAGACAGTGTGAAGCGGAGTGCGGATGAAATGATCGCTCTGTATGAAGAACTGATCGAAGAATTTCCAATCGTGTCGATCGAGGATGGTTTATTTGAGGATGACTGGGAAGGCTGGCAGAAAATGACAAAACGCATTGGTGGCAGAGTCCAGCTTGTAGGGGATGACCTTTTTGTGACAAATCCAAAGCGGATTAAATGCGGAATTGATTTAAACGTCGCAAATGCAGTTCTCATTAAAGTAAATCAGATCGGAACCGTCACAGAAGCGATGGAGGCGATCGAGATGGCAAAATGTGCTGGTTATCAGGCAGTGATCTCCCATCGCTCCGGGGAGACCGAGGATGCCTTTATCGCAGATCTTGCGGTGGCAGTGAATGCCGGACAGATCAAGACCGGTGCACCGTGCAGAGGAGAACGAACCGCCAAATACAATCAGTTACTCCGTATTGAGGAAGAGTTAAAAGAATCTGCAAGATATGGGAAAGCCGAGATAATCCGAAAGAAATAGGAGCCTAAATGGCTCCTATTTTCTTGCTCATCATTTCCGGGTTGGAAGCATTTGCAAGAGCAGTTTTTTTATCGATGATGCCTTTTTGATAAAGGCGGAAAATACTGGTATCCATCGCTAACATATTCTCGTTCGTGGAGGTGTAGATCATGCCGTCAATCTGATGTGTTTTACCTTCACGGATGATGTTACGGATGGCGGGCGTTAACACCATGATCTCAAAAGCCGGAACCATTTTTCCATCCGTGGTCGGGAGCAGACGCTGGGATACGACTGCGTGTAATACCATAGAGAGCTGTACCGCTACCTGATGCTGCTGAGCAGCTGGAAATGCATCGATGATTCGATCGATGGTATTGGCAGCCCCGATGGTGTGAAGCGTTGAAAAAATCAAATGTCCGGTTTCGGCAGCAGTCATGGCTGTATTGATCGTCTCATAATCACGCATCTCACCGAGCAGGATCACGTCCGGGCTCTGACGAAGGGAAGCGCGCAGAGCTGTGAGATAATTTTCAGTGTCGGTGCATATCTCACGCTGGCTTACGATACTTTTTTTATGGGTGTGCAAGTATTCTAATGGATCTTCCAATGTGATGATATGGGCTTCCTGCTCGGTGTTGATCTTGTCGATCAGGCAGGCTAATGTCGTTGATTTTCCACCACCAGCAGGACCGGTGACGAGCACCATTCCCTTGTTGGTGTTGGCAAGTTCCATCACAGCATCCGGGATCATCAGTTCACTTGGCTGTGGCAAAGTGAATGTGATGATTCGGATGACGGCGGAGTAAGAGCCACGCTGTTTATAAGTGCTGACACGGAATCTTGACACTCCCACAATGGCAAAAGAAAAGTCGTCGTCACCGGTTGTCTCAAATTGGGAAATATCGCGGTGGTCAGCAAGTTCATAAATCGCTGTGACAAAGTCGCGGCACATATCCGGTTTCATGCGTTCTTCCTGATAAGTATGCATCTTTCCGCTTACTTTGTAGGTCAGCGGACGGCCTGCGACAACAAAGATATCGGATGCATGCTCTTTTGTGATATTTTCTAAAATTTCTCTGACGTTCATATTCATAACCAAACCTTTCTTATAATTAATTTCCCTGATACAGATGAAGTGAGTCATCGTCAATCACAGGTTCATTGTTCGTGACGGTCTGCCACTGTGTGACTTTATAAAATTCATCTCCGGGATGTTCCGGATAAAGGAGTTCTAATGTAACATAAAGATTCTGCACATCGTTGATCGTAACCTGAAATGTGCAGGTTGGACAATTACCTACAATCGTAGGCGATTCTGCGGTCAGCGTATCTTCTGTTTTCAGTTCCGGTATCAGATCAGCAGCCTTTTCAAAAAAAGTCTGACTGTCATCACAGTTTGCGTAAAGGTCTGCGAGTGCCAGATCTAATTGCTGCAGATAGTTCCTTGCAGCAGTATCTGCTTCGTAATAGGCGGTTGTTTTTTCTGCAACCTTAAGACTTAATCTGTAATCTGAATTTGCAGTGATCAGAGAGAGCGTCGCAAAAGTCACCAGACATAACATGGTAAAAACCATCAGGATGGATGAAAAACCGATATGGATAAATTCTTTTTTTTGCTTATTCATACTGCATACCTCCTGTTGTGCTTAGGGAAATTGGCTGATAGCAGGAAGCTGACAGTTCATAAAGTGTTTCAGCAGTGCTGGTATCCAAAAAGGTGATGTGGATGGTGGCAAGCTGATCCGGTAAAAAATCTACCGTTGCCCGATAAACAGCGTTTTGTTTTCCACAGGCAAGAAAATCTTTATTGTAGTAGATTAAAATTGTTTCATTCAGACTCGTGGATTCCGGATAGATGGAACTTAGGGTTTCCTCCGGGGAATCCGTACTCTGGCAGATTTCTGCGATCGACGTGCATGCGGTCACTGCCTGATGCAGTTTTTCTGTGCTTTTCGAGAGCTGGTATCCTTTGAAAAATATCTGTACACAAAATGTTGCAAGAATCGAAAAAAACAGAATATTTAAAATAATCTCCATCAAAAAGAGACTGGATTTTGAGTGGCGGTATTGATTCATGAAAACTCCTTTTGCAAATTACGATTGTTTTGCATTCAGTGAGATATAAAGCGGATAGGTGTATCCGGTCGTATCCGTAATGGTAAAGCAGTAAAGATTTGAGCTGACCATATCAATGGCAAGTGCCTTGGTTTCAATGATTTTCTGCCCATCTCCCGGTAAAACAGTTGTTCCATCGGAAACTGTGATCTCACGGAGATATCCATCGTAACAGTAGATATAGGTTGTGTAAATCGTGTCATTCACAGTCTCAGATAAGGCGATGGCAGGAAAGGCACCGATGGATGTGACTGCGACAGAACCCGCCACATCATTTTGATTCATTTTTTCTTCCAGATAAGAGGATACGGTACGGGTCTCATAATTTGCGGTCATGCTGTCTGCAATCGAATGGTATTGTTTTGCTCCGATGGAGACAACTAAAAATGCAGTGGCGGCAAAAAGCGCCAGCAGTGCAAGCAGGAAGACACGGTCGATCGTATGCTCCGGTGTTTTCTTTAATTCAAGCATAAAATCAGTTCCTTTTAATAATAGTGACATCCGGTCTTAAATTTGAGCCGATGTACTGATAGTCGATCAGATACTGGTCAGGATCATAGGTCAGACCATAATGTGTGGTGAGATAAGCAATGTCAGGTGGATAACTGCCCTCTAAAGCATAGCATTGTGTGATCGTCCGGGTGACTGCTTTTTCTAAAATGGTTGTCTGCTCGGATTCATTGGAAAGGCGGATGCGGTCAGCTGCAAAACCAAATACAAAAAGTGTCAAAGCAAGAAGAACGACAGAACACAATAGCTGTTTATATTTTTTTTTCTTTTTTTGTTTCAATCGTATCATAAAAGAACCTCGCTGTTCCTATTACTTTTAGCCGATACTTGACATAATGCCAATGAGAGGCAGAAGGAAGGAAATTAAAATGAGTCCTATGAAAATGGACAGGATAATGACTAAGGTTGGCTCTAATACAGAGATAAACTTTGCAATCTGTTTGTCTGTTTCTTCCTCATATTCCTCAGAAATCTGGTGCATGACTTCGTCCATGGAACCGGTGCGGAAACCGATCGTGATCATGGAAGTATAGATCTTACTGAAAATACCGGACGTTAAGACCGCCTCGGCAAATCCCCTGCCGGAAGCAGTCAGGTCGCGGCACTTCTTGATGCGGGAAGCCATGTAAGGATTGTCTACAAGCTGTTCTGCGAGCATAAGTCCCTGATCCGTATCGAGTCCGCTGCTTAATGCAAGTGCCATGCAGTTTGCAAAGCGGCTGGCAGCGGTGCTTAATGCAAGGGGTCTTTTCTTGAAGAATTTTTGCCCTGCGTCAGATTTTGAAATAAGAAAAATGCCTGCGGCAGCTGCGATCAGAACGATCACAATGACAAACAGATACTGGTTCAATGCATCTGAAAATCTCATCATCGCTCCGGCAAATCCGGTCAGGTCACTTCCTAATTCCATATAGATCTGATGAAAAACAGGAAGTACTTTGGCAATCAGCACCAGAATGACGGCAAGCATCATGGCAATCATGAGCAGCGGATATGTGACGGCATTTTTAATGCTGTTTTGGATGCTTTCTTCCCTTTTATAATATCCGGTCAGTGCATTTAATACCTCTTCGAGTTTGCCCGCAAGTTCACCGATCCCGATCATATCCAGAACATATTTGGGAAATACATTTGTTTCCCTTAAGGCATCACAGAAAGAACTTCCATGATCGAGGGAATTGCTGATAACAGATAAAATTTCGGCAGTTTCTTCTTCCGGTGCGTCCTCCTGCAGAATGGAGATTCCTTCATAGATGGGAATCCCGGCAGAAACGATCATGGAAAGCTGGTCACAGAATGCTGCAATCTCAAGGTTGCCCAGCATCTGCTGTTTCTTTTTTTTCATAAGAGAAAAACCTCCTGTTAATAGACATACTTTGTAATGTATTCATCTGTCTGGGTAAGAAAATCTTTTGGATCGGAACTTGTGGAAGCAAAAGTCGGATCCATTAGTTTCCAATCATTTCCATCGAATTCAATAATTCCGTTTACCCAGCCTTTATCTTTGATATAAGTACTGATCCATGCGTGGTAGACATCATCCATATAACCTACTTCAAGGCGGGTGGGAATCCGCTCACACCGGAGCATGGAAGCCATGACAGCGGCGTAATCAAAACAGATCCCGGTCTGACTGGCAAGGACATCATCCACATCAGGCAGATAGCCGCTCTGCACAGCTGCAGCTTTGTCATAATCATAAGTAAAATTCGTGATAATATAATTATAGACATTTTCAATTACTTCCAGATCATCATTGGCAGATGCAGAAAGTTCCATGGCTTTGGAGATGACTTTGGAGTCTGCTGAAAAGTTTACATACTGGTTTGCGTACAGATATGGACCAAATTCATCCTGGATCGTCACATCAATTGCCTGCGTAAAAAGGGTGGAATAACTGGTTCCCTCAATATTTTCAAATACGCCGACGGTGTAGGAACCGCTTCCGGAAGTGAGGGGAAAGGTTTCATAACCATCATGTAAATTATATGTGTAAGTGATCTCATCAGAACCTGTGATCTGCAATTTGACTTTGGAGTTGGAACCGGAGTAGGAAACCATAAGATAGCCCTCCTGCGTATGGGAGGCATCCACTGTAACAGAATCGTTTCCATAGGTAACGGTACCGTCTGCACTGCCTGTCAGTACAACAGGAGTATTGTCCCGGGATCCGGCAGCAGCTGTGGTGGCCGGAGAGGAATCCTTCGCCACAGTATCGGAGGATGCTGCAGAAGGTTTTTCGGCACTTTCGTTACTGCCACAGGAACAAAGGGTAAGGCAGACACACAGGAGCATTGGAAGTAATATGAAACGTCCCTTTGTTCTGGGGGTCATATTGTTTCTCCTTAAATATTCTTTCTCGGTGTAGCGCGGGCCACTAAGATATACCTCGGACTGCATGCAGGCATGCATCGATGATACCGTTTGACCCTTTGATCATATTATAGTGTATGAAAGATAAAAAGAAAATGATAAAAATACGAAAATCGGGAAAAATGTCAAAAAAAGTAAAAGGATTTCTTTTCATGAAATGGAAGAATATGGTATGATATTACAGATGAACTGGAAAAAAATGACAGATAACGGAGGTACATATGAAAAAATCCGTTTTAAAAGTACAGATGTTTGGAACTTATTCGATCGAATATGAGGGAAATCCGGTTTCATTTGAGCGGAATACCACAACAAAGACAAACCAGTTAATGCAGATTTTATTGCAGGCGGGAGAGAAGGGCGTTACAAGAGCAAAACTTTTGTCAGACCTTTTTGGCGATGAAGAGATGTCGAACCCGGCAAACAGTCTCCGGGCAACTGTATTTCGCCTGCGCAGACTTTTGGCGGCAGCCGGACTGCCGGAAGATGAGTATGTGACGATCAAAGGGGGAAGCTATTACTGGACTTCCGGGATCCCTTATGAACTGGATGCACATCAATTTGAGGAGTTACTGAAGAAGGCTGAGAAAGAAAATGACCCGGAGAAGAAAAAGTCTTATATAGAAGAAGCATGTGAACTGTATCGCGGGGAATTTCTGCCGCAGCTTGGTGCAGAAGGATGGGCAGTTGTTTTAAATGTCTATTATAAAAATCTTTTTTCAAATGCCATGCGCACATTATGCCAGGTTTTAAAGGATGAAAAAGATTATAAAAAACTTTATCACTGTGCAGAAAAGGCAGCGGTCATCTATCCATTGGAGGATTGGCAGATCTGGCAGATGGACAGTCTTATTGCGATGGACAGGCAGGATGAAGCCATGGTGCTGTATGAGACGACAACGGAACTTTTATATAAGGAACTTGGACTTACACCGTCTGATCAGATGAAGGAACGCTTCCGGCAGTTAGAAGTGTACCAGCATGATAAAGCGGATCATGTGAATGAGATCCAGGAGGGATTAAACCAGAGAGAAAAAGACGATGGAGCTTTTTTCTGCAGTTATCTTTCTTTTATGGAAGGATACCGGTATGTGCGGAGAGTGATCGAGCGTTCAGGGCAGTCTGCCTATCTTCTTTTGTGTACCATGACGGATGGAAAAGGAGTTCCGTTGGAGAAAGGAGAACGTCTTGGCAAAGTTGCAGAGGAACTAGAACAGGCAATCCGTAATTCTCTCCGGCGCGGGGATATGTTTACCAGATACAGTGATAATCAGTTCCTGATGCTGCTTTTAGGAATCAGGCAGGAGGATTGTGCCATTGTTGTGGAAAGAATTAATGGATATTTTGAGAAAGCATCCAGAAAGAATTATTTAAAATATAGCACAGCGCCAATCTCGGAGATCAGGGAGGCAGATGACTGTGCGCATTTTCACAATATGGATTCCATGTGGGGAGAGTAAGGAGCAGATTCATTTATGACAATTGAAAAATCATTGCCGAATATGGTTATGGTATGTGTGGACGGTGTGGAAAATGGAGACATCTATGGACGATACTTTCACCGGTATAAAAAAGAAGAAACTTTTTTTCCGGATTCTGCCACGCTGGTTATAGAAATGGAACGATTTTACGACGCCATCGGTTATCCGCAGGCGGCTACAAAAACGAGAAAATTTATGGAACGCAAAGGCGGGAGGATTCCTGCAAAAGAGCACATGGCTGTCATTTCCGACGGTCAGGATTTGATACAGCTCCGCGGAAACCTCGCAACATTTCTTGTCGGTGTAACTTCCAGACAAAATGCGAGCTGGCAGGGAGATGTGGTCTGGATGGAGCAGAAGATCCGGAAGCATTTTTGCAGCGACATGGATCTGATGGTATTCGTGGATGAAGCAGTAAAAAAAAGCGGAATGTAACGCTTTATTTAACGCAGTCTATGATAATCTATATAAAAGAGAAAAAGGTGGCAATTATGGCTGAGAATCAAAAGGGAACATTTATTGTAAAAATCAATCATACCGACAATGCAAGCTGGCAGGGACAGGTGACCTGGGCAGATAAGAATATCACGAAAAATTTTCGCAGTACCTTGGAACTGATCAAGCTGATGGATGGCGCAATCACATCAGAGGAAACAAAAAACAGTTGAAAATATGGCGGGTATGTGTTATACTGCTTGAAGTTGTGAGTTTATAACCGTAGGAGGAAAATAAAGTGGCAGTTTTAAAAATAATCTTAACAGTTGTTTTTATTATAATTAGTATTGCATTGACAGTTATCATCTTAATGCAGGAAAGTAAGTCAGCAGGACTTGGAGCAATCGCAGGAGCGGCTGATACTTACTGGGGCAAGAACAAAGGACGTTCCATGGAAGGAAGACTGGTAACAGGAACCAAAATTCTGGTTGCCTTGTTTATTGTGATTGCTGCTGTATTGAATCTGGGAATTTTTTAAGAAACGCAAAAGACTGTCGTGAATACGACAGTCTTTTTTTTGCCATTCTATTATCAGAATATTAAAAATGATCGTATACTATAGGAAAATGGAGAAGTTATGAACAAAGAATTATTACAGGAACGAAAGAAAATGATTTATGATTTCATCTGTGATGAACTCTATGTGCCGATGAAGGCAAAAGAGATGGCAATTGTATTGAATGTGCCGAAATCACAGCGCGGGGAATTGGTGGAAGTGTTAGATGCGCTCGTTGCAGATGGAAAAGTAGAAATATCCGGCAGGGGAAAATATGTAAAATCAGAGGGAAAATATCTGACAGGTGTTTTTACCGCACATCCGAGAGGGTTTGGCTTTGTGACTGTGGAGGGAGAGGAAGAAGATATCTTCATTCCGGGCACACAGACAAACGGAGCACTTCATATGGACACGGTTCAGATCACGCTGTCCAAAAACAGCAGTGGAAAGCGCAAAGAGGGAACGGTGACAAAGATTTTATCCAGAGGAACAGAGCAGCTTGTCTGCACTTATGAAAAAAGTAAAACCTTTGGATTTGCAGTGCCGGACAATCCAAGATTTGCGCAGGACATTTTTATTCCGCAGGAGCGGTCAAAGGGAGCAGTTTCCGGGCATAAAGTTGTGGTGGAGATCACAGATTATGGAAAAAACGGCAAAAAGCCGGAGGGAAAAGTCGTTGAGATCATCGGACATATCAACGATCCGGGGACAGACATCATGTCCATTGTGAAGGGATATGATCTCCCGGTGGAGTTTTCCCAAAAGATCATGAAACAGGTGGAAAATGTATCGAATGAAGTCAGTGCTGCAGACATGGCTGGGCGCATGGATCTGCGTGACTGGCAGACGGTCACGATCGATGGGGAGGACGCAAAAGACCTTGATGATGCGATCACGCTCACAAAAGAGGGTGATCTTTATGAACTTGGGGTCCACATTGCCGATGTATCCAACTATGTGCAGGAGAGCAGCGCACTCGACGTGGAGGCACTCAAAAGAGGAACGTCCGTGTACCTTGTCGACCGCGTGATACCGATGCTTCCGCACAAACTGTCAAATGGAATCTGTTCGCTGAATGCAGGAGAGAACCGTCTGGCGTTAAGCTGTATCATGAAGATCGATGAAAAAGGAAATGTGATCGACCACACCATTGCAGAGACCGTCATAAAAGTGGACAGGCGCATGAGCTATACCAGTGTGAAAAAAATCTTAGAAGAACATGACGTGGCAGAGATCGAAGAGTACAAAGAACTTGTGCCGATGTTTGAGCGGATGAAGGAGCTTGCTGCAATATTACGGAAGAAACGAATGAAGCGTGGCTCAATCGATTTTGATTTTCCAGAAACAAAAATTATTCTGGATGAGCAGGGAAAACCGGTCGACATCAAACCGTATGACAGGAATGTTGCGACGAAGATCATCGAGGATTTTATGCTCATCGCAAACGAGACAGTGGCACAGGACTATTTCTGGCAGGAACTGCCATTTGTATACCGGACGCACGATAATCCGGACACCGAAAAAATCAAAAAATTAGGAACCTTTATCAACAATTTCGGCTACACGATCCATATCGGACAGGATGAGATCCATCCGAAGGAATTGCAGAAATTATTGATGAAAATTGACGGTACACCGGAGGAGGCTCTGATCAGCCGCCTGACACTGCGTTCCATGAAACAGGCAAAATACACGACAGTCAGCACCGGGCATTTCGGACTTGCCACAAATTATTACTGCCATTTCACTTCACCGATCCGCCGTTACCCTGACCTGCAGATCCACAGGATCATCAAGGACAACCTGCGCGGCAGGATGAACCAGAAACGGATCGAACATTATGACAGTATTCTGCCGGAGGTTGCAAAACATTCCAGCGAGATGGAGCGGAGAGCAGATGAGGCGGAGCGCGAGACAGATAAACTCAAAAAAGTGGAATACATGGAAGAACGTATTGGTCAGGTGTTTGAGGGCGTTATCTCCGGCGTGCAGGAATGGGGATTCTATGTAGAACTTCCAAACACGGTGGAAGGACTGGTGCATGTGACGTCTCTGACCGATGATTTTTACCATTACGAGGAGTCGTCCTATGAGATGATCGGGGAGCGCACGAACAAACACTATAAGCTCGGTCAGAAGGTCAAAGTGATCGTGGCGGATACAGACAAAATCATGCGCACTATCGATTTCCGTGTTGTGCGGGATGATGTGGAACCGGATGAAGCGGTCAAGGACGAGGCATCTGTTTTGTCGAAGATGACAGATTAAATTTTTATAAAATTTGTATTTTTTAACCAGAAGTTTATTGCGAAAGATAAACTTCTGGGTTATACTGTAACAGCAGCAGGAGGTAAGGATCATGGCAAAGCAGGAAATCAAGTTAATAGCGAATAACAAGAAGGCTCACCATGATTATTTTCTGGAGGAAAAATACGAGGCAGGTGTGGAACTTCACGGCACAGAGGTAAAGTCTCTGCGCATGGGAAAATGCAGTATCAAAGAAGCGTTTGTCCGCATTGAAAAGGGCGAAGTGATCATATACGGAATGCATATCAGTCCCTATGAAAAGGGCAATATCTTCAACAAAGATCCACTGAGACCGAAGAAACTTCTGATGCATAAGTCAGAGATCCGCAAACTTGTCGGCAAGATTGCAGAGCAGGGCTATACGCTTGTCCCGGTGGAAGTTTATTTCAAGGGAAGCCTTGTGAAAGTACAGATCGCTCTTGCAAAAGGTAAAAAACTCTACGACAAGAGACAGGATATCGTCAGGAAGGATATGCGCCGCGAGGCGGAGCGTGATTTTAAGATCCGCAACC
>OHQH01001128.1_pt1 | contig 12586 bp, 8 predicted proteins | sample 1577891 | NCBI WGS metagenome assembly OHQH01 (sample SAMEA3879601, study PRJEB24766) | human gut metagenome | biome: human-associated habitat; feature: feces | place: USA | collected 1985/1987
CTCTTTTATATTGTTCTCATTCATGGAAAAACGTTCCCCATTGAGTTCGATCTCCATGTTCACAATATCCGAAACATTCGGCAGTTCTGTTACTTCATCTTTACTTGCTTTATTGAATGTTCCTGTAATAAACATACCCCTTACGGTATTCACATATTGTTCTTCGAGAGAATTGCGGAGTCCTAAATATCCATTTCCCTGTGTGAAAACAGATTCACATTTTCCTGTATATTTCTCATTGAAACTGGTTTCTTCAATAATCCAGCTTTTTTCTTTTTCTGTCCCTTTTCTGTAATTCATAACTGGCATAGCTTCATTCTCCTTTATTAACCTTTAATTCCGGATGCAGCAACAGATTCCTGTACCTGCTCCTGTGCAAAGCAATATACAATGATCGCCGGAACCACTACGAGTGTGAGTGCCGCAAACATTTTCGTGTAATCGTACGATAATGACTGGTTAAAAAACTGTAATGCAACCGGCAGCGTCCTGTTCTTCTCTGATGATGTAAGAAGTGCTGCATAGAAATATTCATTCCAATTGCCGAGAAACATTAAAATTCCAGCGGTAGAGAGACCTGATTTTGCAAGTGGAAGATTGATCATAAAAAATGTACGGAAAAACCCTGCACCATCAATCGTAGCAGCCTCATCCAATTCTTTTGGGACTCCCATAAATGCCGATTTCAAAATGAAAATTGACATTGCAATACCGCTTCCCAGATATACAAGGATCAAACCTGTTTTGGTATCATACAGATGCATGGAATTGATCAGTGAAAAAATCGGCTGTGCTTTTGCATGACCCGGAACAAGCATTGTAATTGTAAATAGTGCAAAAATAAGATTTCTTCCCGGGAACTCATATTTCGCCAATACATAGGCCGCCATTGCAAAACAGACCAGGGATATTACCGTAGATATCAGCGATATCAGCAGCGAATTGCCAAAATAACTAAAGAAATCATATTTCTGGAACAGATATGTGTATGCCTCTTTCGCTGTTGTAATACCTGTTGGCAGTGTAAATGGTCCCTCCAGAATCTGTGCATTCGTTTTAAAGGAGGATAATGCCACCCATACGATTGGGAATACACTCAGCATAATAACAATGAATTCTGTTCCATAAATCAGGATATTTGTTAATATTTTTTTTATCACATTCATGATTGTTCCTCCTAGTAGATTGAATCATTCATACGGAATGCCTTTGTTACAATGTACATAACCAGTAAACCGATAAGGAACATGATCACACCGATCGCATTGGCAAATCCGTAGTTGTAATCTGTGATCGCACGTACCAGCAGTACAGATAAACTCATCGTATCATCACCAGGTCCTCCGGCTGTCGTAAGTGCGATCGCTTCATACATGGAGATACGTGATGTGATAGAACATAACATTCCGGTTCCTATGGAGATCCGGCAAAGTGGAAGTTCCACGAAACGGATCAGCTGCCATCCATTCGCTCCGTCAAGTTTTGCTGCTTCGATCAGTTCTTTTGGAATCGCCATTAAATCATTCAATACGATCAATGTGACAATAACTGCATAAAACAGCCACGTAAGGGTAACTGCCCAGAATGCATATGGACTCTGGTAGAACCACTGCACCGAAAAATCTTTATCAAATACACGTATCACTGAGTTTAAAACACCCATCTGGTCATTGAAAATAAACCGGTAGATCAATGCCCACGCTGCTGCTGAAATAATATTTGGTATCATAAATACAGAACGTGTGAATTTCCATCCGTGAGGTTTCAGATATAAAACAAATGCCGTGAGCACACCAAATCCTACATGGAACGTCATTGCAATAACCGACCATAAAATCAGGTTTTTGATCGATGCTGCAGAAGCACTGTTGGTAAAGAGTTTTATATAGTTACTGATCCCATTAAAAGAAGGAGCATTAAATCCATCCCATTTTGTAAATGATGTTGTAAGCATCACAACGATCGGCTGTACATAAAACATCACAAATATAATGATTGTCGGAAGAAGGAATGCGTAAATCCATTTAAAATTTTTAACCTGTACTTTTCCATATTTTTTCTTTTTTGTCATAATATTCCCTTTCCTTTCAGAAATATTCATTATTTTCAGATAAATTCCGCATCCAGAAGGCAATCTTCTGAAAGAAAAGGGGGAATCAATTTGTCCGTAAATGACTCCCCCTCCATGATTTCATTGATTATTTGTCACCAGCTTCAGCGGCTTTTGTTGTAAGAGTCTCACAGAACTCTTCCGGAGTGATCTGTCCATTTACTAACTGCACAAGATTGGTTCCAAATACACTGCTTGATACGGAATCAGGCATAATAGTTAATACATTAGGAACGATATTTGTATCAGATGTCAGTAACTCGGTCTGCTGTTTTACCAATGGTTTTTCATCTAACTTCGAAAGAAATTCATCGCTATAGGTAAGATTCGGTATCTGGCATCCCTCTGTAAGTGCAAATGTCTCTAACTCATCTTTTGAATAAATAAATGCAAGAAATGCTTCTGCACATTCTCTCTCTTCATCCGTACCACCATTGGTAAGCGTCCATCTGCCAAATACTTTTGTTTCACAGATTGACACATTGCCAGGATAATAATCCGCTTTTACATCCGCTCCGTTAAATCCATTAGACCAGTTACCAGAAGCACTGTCCACGAATTCGGAGTTCATCCAGGGGCCATTGCAGATAACGGCTGCCTGATCAGACATGAATGCATTGGCTGCGTCTGCATATGCTGCACCAACTGCGTTAGCGGATGCATTTGTTTTCCAGATCTCTGTTAATTTTGTTACAGCATTTACGAATGCCGGCTCTGTGTAATCGTAGCATTTGGTTCCTTCATTCGATCGAAGCCATTCTTTACCGCCATCTTCATTTGCGATCAATGCCGTTAATAACATTGCTGATGTCCATGCATTGTCAACTGTCTGGAACGCAAATTTGTTGTCACCAAGAGAACTGATAAATTCATCCATTGTCATGGATGAAACTGTTTTCTCCGGTGAGTACAGTGCTGAGTTATAGTATAAACCTGTGTTAGAAAGTGTGATCGCCGGCACACTGATGATATCACCGTTCTCCTGTGTACAATATTCCAAAGAAGCATCTACGCAAAGCTCTTTGATCTCCGGATGTTCATCCAGAAAATCGTTCATCGGGTAATACAGTTTTCCCGGGATCATTGCTGTCTTGATCCATTCTATGTTAGGTGTCTGGATCAGTGCCGGAAGTGAATCAGACTGTGCCAGCTGGCTGATCTTGTCTGTATAAGATGCCTCAACGACTTCTTCTAATTCAATATGATATTTTCCTTTGTTTGCCTCATTAAATCTCTCAACGGCAGGTTCAAAATATACAGCGCCAACATTTTCTCCTACGAAGAAGGTCGGGATTGTAAGTGTGATCTCACCACCGTCAGATGCACTCTCTGTCTTTCCTCCCTTTTCGGTTGCCGACGCACTGTTATCACCGCCGTTTGAGCCACCGCATGCTGCAAGGGAAGCTGTCATTGCTGCCACAAGTAAAATAGATACAAATCTTTTCTTCATATGTATTCCTCCTGAAACATTAGTATAAAGTAAAAAACTAAAACGTTTTGGTAACTGATAAACGAATCATATCCCAAAACGTTTTGGTTTTCAAGTCTTTTGTACATTTTTTTGTTTTTTCATCATGTTTCACGAATTTTATTGTTTACTTTTATATAATTTTCACAAGTTCATTTCTTTGTTGATGCGCGTTTCATAAGTTTATATTCCATGGGTATCCAGTCTGGTACACGGTTTCCTTCAATCATGCTGATGACCGTATTCGCACACGCTACGCCCATTTTGTAAGGATACTGCTTAATTGATGTAATCCCTCCGTGAATATACTGTGAAACCGTATAATCATCAAACCCTGCTATTGCTACATCATCCGGCACCCGCACTCCAAGCTGTCCCATGCCTTCAATTGCTCCAATCGCAACGCCGTCACTCACACAAAAAAAAGCATCAATCTCCGGATAACTTTTTTTTAATTCTATTGACTTTTGAACTGCTGTTTTCTGATCAAACAGACAATCCTCGATCCATTCTTCCCGGATATGGAGTCCATATTTCTCTAATGCACGCCTGTATCCACACTCTCTGCGTTCTGACACCTGTGCTGTCTTCTTACCGGAAAGCATTGCAATATTACGGCATCCATTCTCAATAAGATGCTCTACTTCTTCAAAAGATGCTTTCTCATTATCAACGGAAACCTCACATACATGATCGCTTTCCAGCGCAACATCCACAAGGACGCAGGGAATCTCACTGTTTTTAATCTGCTCATAGTACGGCATATCCATAGCGAGCCCGTCAACTATGATTCCAGTCAGTTTCTTTTTCTTGCAGATCTGCCCAAAACTGATTTTTATCTGCTTGTTTGTCGGCATTGTAAGAATCGTAAATTCATACTCCATTTTCTGGGCAATCTTATAAATTCCACTCGTAAGTCCATACATCATACCGCTCGGATCTTCTTCCGGCAATTCCCCGGCAAGCAGCAGTGCAATTGTCTTCTTCTGTATGCCTCTTAGTGAGCGGCCAGCCTCATCCGGCATATAATCCAGTCGTCTTGCCACCTCCATGACTTTCTGTCTGGTCTTTTCACTCACATCTTTATAGCCGTTCAGTGCATGGGATACCGTAGTCAGTGATACTCCTGCCTCCTGTGCGACATCACGTATCGTCGTTCTTTCATTCAGATATAACTTTCTGTCTTTCGCCATATGATCCCCCATTGCATTACATTTTTCAGTGATTTGTAACCATCTTATCACATTTTATCATGATATTCCAACTGCAAAGCAAGCAATTCCATCCATATTTTTCCTGTTTATATTACTTGTAATTCTTATTTTGCAATGTCCAGTAAATCTTTAAATGTAGACAGCTTATAATCTGCTTTGTCATAACCTGCCGCATCGCCGATCGCAATTGCTGTCATATGACCGGAAACTGCTGCATCAATTCCCGCATATGCATCTTCCACAACACCGCACTCTTCCGGCTTCAAGCCAAGAAACTCTGCTGCTTTTAAGAAAACTTCCGGATCTGGTTTGGATTTTTTAATATTTGTTCCATCCGAAATTGCATCGAATTTGTCGATAATTCCTGTTCTCTCAAGAATATATTTTGCATTCCTGCTTGATGATCCGATTGAAAGCAGATATCCCCTTCTATGCAGCTCATCTAAAGTTTCTTTCACTTCATCACTGACATCTGCCGGTGTCATCTGCTCTAAAAGTTTTTTATAAATATCATTCTTCTCTTCCGCCATCTTCTGTTTCTCCTCATCGCTTAACGGATGTCCCTCATATCTTTCCAGAATAATTTCCAGGCTATCCATACGGCTCACTCCGCGCAGCCGGTTGTTGATCTCCTGATCGAAGTAAATACCTTTCTCATCCGCCATCTGTTTCCATGCTTTATAATGATACTGATCTGTAAACACGATCACCCCGTCCAGATCAAAAATAAGTCCTTTTAATGACATTTCTACACCTCCATACTTTCTCTCGCTCTTAGTTTTCCGATATCATCCTGTATATCTTCTCTCTTGTTTCTTTTCATGCGTCCAGTTACCAAAACGTTTTGGTAAATTTATATTATCATCCTCTATTTTAAAAAGCAACAACGTTTTGGTAAATTATCAATAAAATTCATGTACTGCAAAAACTGCGGTTGAATTTTACAGCTGACAAGCCTTTCTTTCCATACTTCCATCTGGCGAAACAAAAACACCGGCAAATCTGTTTATATTGGTATTGAACGATTTGTAGTAAATAAAGTATAATGTCCATGCGCTCATTTTGACACCTATCAAAATACAAAGAAAGGAACACTATGAAAACAGGACTTGTAGTAGAAGGCGGTGGTATGAAATGCGCATACAGTGCCGGCATTCTGGATAAATTTTTAGACGATGATATCACATTTTCCTACTGCATCGGCGTATCTGCGGGTGCTGCAAATACGCTGTCTTATCTTGCAGGACAACGGGGACGTAATCTCCGTTTTTATACGGAACATCTAAGTGATCCGCGCTACTTAAGCGTACGAAGTTTAGTACATACTGGAAACTTATTTGGTCTGCAGTATATCTACGGAACACTGACCAATTCCGATGGCGCAGACCCACTTGGCTATTCTGCAATTATGAAAAATCCGGCGGAATTTTACATGCCGGCAACCGATGCCGCAACCGGGCGGGCAACTTATTTTTCCAAATACGACATTGTCCGTGACGACTACCGTGCTGTTATGGCAAGCTGCGCCCTGCCTGGTTTCTGCCGTCCTGTAAAAGTAGGGGACCGTTACTATTACGACGGCGGCGTCGCTGACTCGATCCCGCTGCACCATGCGATTGAACATGGTTGTACCAAAATGGTCGTTATCCTCTCAAACCCGAGAGATTTCGTAAAAAAACCGGAGGCACACCGTCCGCTTTACAAACATATGCTGCACAAATATCCGAAAACGATCCAAAGTATCGATAACCGGCATATCAATTACCAGGCATCCATCAATCTTGCCAGCCGGTTAGAAAAAGAAGGCTATGTTTTTATCTTTGCGCCAAGCCGCCATATGCCGCTTAGCACTTTTTCCAAGGATGCTGCCTTAGAACAGGATCTTTATGATCTCGGAGTTGCAGATTATGAAGCCCGTGCAGAAGAGTTGAAATATTTTTTGAACTAATTTATCTTACAAATAAAAGGACTTTTACCACTATGACCAAAGATCTTACCACCGGAAAAATCATGCCGATCCTGATCCGCTTTACGATCCCGCTCGTGCTCGGCAACCTGTTCCAGCTTACCTACAATGCCGTAGACAGTATCATTGTCGGGCATTTTGTCGGAAAAGAAGCACTTGCCGCTGTCGGCATCTGCAATCCGATTTCCACTCTGATGATCCTGTTTTTAAACGGACTGTGCATGGGTGCCAGCATTTTAATGGGAATGCAGTATGGGGCAAAAGATTACGACACGCTGCACCGCCAGATCAGTACCACCATGCTCTCCGGCGTTATTTTTTCGTTGATCTTATCCACAGCATGTATCCTGTTTGCAAGACCGATCCTGATCTTAATGCAGGCGGACGCAAGTATTTTATCCCTCACAACAGAATACTTACAGATCATCTTTTTGGGATTGGTCTTTACTTTTCTGTACAACTTTTTTTCGAGCACACTGCGTGCACTCGGTGACAGCAATACCCCTCTTTATTTTCTGATGATCAGTGCCGTTTTAAATATTTTAGGGGATCTGTTTTTTGTTGTCGTGTTGAAAGCCGGCAGCAACGGCTGCGCGGTATCTACCGTGCTGAGTGAAGCCTTATGCTGCGTTTTCTGTGTCATCTATATCCAGAAAAAAGTACCTCTGCTCCGGCTCGGAAAGAAATGGCTGGTATTTGACCGCTCGCTCTTAATGCGCACGATCGCCTATGGCTGGACATCAGCATTGCAGCAGGCAACTGTACAGCTCGGGAAACTCGGGATCCAGGCGATCGTCAACACCATGGGTGTTTCGGTTGCAGCCGCATTTGCGATCGTAAACAGAATTGACGACTTTGCCTACACACCGGAACAGAATATTGCGCATGCCATGACTGCCCTGATGGCACAGAATAAAGGTGCCGGAAAAAAAGACCGCATGCGGGAAGGATTCCGCTGCGGTATGATTCTTGAAATTATATACGGGTTTATTGTATTTGCACTCTGCTTTTTATTTGCCAGAGAATTTATGCTCTGCTTTATCAAAGATGAGGAAGTCATCGGTCACGGTGTTATTTACCTTCACCTGATTTCCCTGATGTATGTCCTGCCGGCTGTCACAAACGGGATCCAGGGGTATTTCCGCGGTATCGGCGATTTAAAGATCACACTTATCAGCAGTTTTGTAAATATGGGAATCCGCGTGCTTGCCGCCGCACCTCTCGTCTTTAAAATGCATCTTGGCATTGAGGCGCTGCCGTATTCCTACCTCGCCGGCTGGATTGCCATGCTGATCGTGGAGCTGCCGCTTTTGCTGCGCAAAGTACACAGCAAATAAACAAATTTTTTCAGATTTCTTCCTCATCATGTTCCTTCATCTTCAAAATACAAATATTGAAAAAAGGACTCTATCCGTTTTGGGGATAAAGTCCTTCTTTTTCTATTTTGTATCTATGCAATTATCTCTTCAGGCACATTGTCTGATTCTCTCGCTGCCATCCACAATCTGTCACTTTACGCGCGCAGTCAGATGGTCTCCTTCCACGTCAATCAGGATCGTATCGCCTTCCCTTACCTCATCTGCAAGAATCAGTTTTGCAGAAAGTGTCTCCACATGTTTCTGTAAGAAACGCTTTAACGGTCTTGCACCGTAAACCGGATCGTATCCGTTGTCCACGATATACTGCTTTGCCGCATCTGTCAGCTCTACTGTGATCTCACGGTCAGAGAGACGTTTGTTGAGATCTGTGATCAGAAGGTTGATAATGTTGCCGATATTGCCTTTTGTGAGTGGCTTGAACATGATGATCTCATCGAGACGGTTCAAAAATTCCGGACGGAAGTGTCCTCTCAGTTCATTCATGACTGCCTCTTCACACTCCGGATTGATATCTCCGTTATCATCAATTCCTTCGAGCAAATGTGCTGAACCAAGGTTTGACGTCATAATAATGATCGTATTTTTGAAATCCACTTTGCGTCCCTGGGAATCCGTGATATGTCCATCGTCTAACACCTGGAGTAAAATATTAAATACATCCGGATGCGCTTTTTCGATCTCGTCAAACAAAATCACGGAATACGGATTCCTGCGCACTTTCTCGCTGAGCTGACCGCCGTCCTCATGTCCGACATATCCCGGCGGGGAACCGATCATTTTAGAAACACTGTGTTTCTCCATGTACTCCGACATATCAACACGTATCATCGCCTGTTCATTGCCGAAAACAGCCTCCGCCAGCGCCTTGGAAATCTCCGTTTTACCTACGCCTGTAGGTCCTAAGAACAGGAACGAACCGATTGGTCTTCTCGGATCTTTTAAACCGACACGTCCACGTCTCACCGCTTTTGCCACAGCCGTCACAGCTTCTTCCTGACCAACGACACGTTTGTGCAGCGTTGCCTCTAATTTTTTCAGGCGGGCTGCCTCGCCTTCTGCCAGTTTCTTCACCGGAATTTTTGTCCAGCCGGAAACAACATCTGCCACATCATCCTCTGTGACAGACAGATTCTTTCTGCGGATCTCACGCTGCGCTTTTTTTGTCTGCTTCTCAAGCTCTGCTTCCAATGCTTCTTTTTCTTCCTTGCACTGTTTTGCAAGCGCAATATCGGAATTGCTCAGAGCATCCTCTAACTGTAATTCTTTTTCTGTGATCTGATTTCTCAATTCCGCAAGTTTCTCTGTATGGTTAGACACGCCAAACCGCACTCTTGCTGCTGCTTCATCCATCAGATCAATTGCCTTATCCGGCAAAAAACGGTCATTGATATAGCGCGCTGACAGGCGGACTGCCGCCTCGACTGCCTCATCCGTGATCTTTACATGATGATGTGCTTCGTATTTACCGCGAAGCCCTTTCAAAATTGTAACTGTCTGTTCCTCGCCCGGTTCCTCCACCGTCACAGGCTGGAATCTTCGCTCTAGTGCAGCATCTTTTTCTACATATTTGCGGTATTCTGTGATTGTCGTTGCTCCCATGATCTGAATCTCACCACGGGCAAGTGCAGGTTTTAAAATATTAGAGGCATCGATCGCGCCCTCTGCGCCACCGGCACCGATGATTGTGTGAAGCTCATCGATAAAGAGAATTATCTGTCCGTCAGAAGCTTTTACCTCCTCAAGCACTGCCTTAAGTCTCTCCTCAAACTCGCCCCTGTACTTAGCTCCTGCAATCAGAGAGCCCATATCGAGTGCAAACAGTTTTTTGTCCTTTAAGCCCTCAGGCACATCGCCTTTTACGATACGCTGCGCCAGTCCCTCAACGACTGCCGTTTTACCAACACCCGGCTCACCGATAAGTACCGGGTTATTTTTAGTCTTACGCGAGAGGATACGCACTACATTTCGTATCTCATCATCACGGCCGATAACAGGATCAAGCTTCTGCTGTCTTGCACGCTCCACCATGTCGTAGCCGTATTTCTCAAGTGTATCATAGGTGGCCTCAGGGTTATCGGATGTGACCTTCTGATTGCCCCTTACCGTAGAAAGTGCTGTGAGGAATCTGTCTCTTGTGAGACCATACTCCTTTATCAGCTCCTTCATTGCCTTGTTTGGATACTTCAGCAGACACAGGAAAAGATGCTCTACCGAAACATACTCATCTCCCATTGCCTTTGCCTCGTCCTCAGCATGAATAAGAACCTTGTTTAAATCATTGCCCACATAGACCTGTGCACTGCTGCCGCTTACCTTTGTGCGTGCTGCCAGATGGCGCTTTGCATTCTCTGTGAAATGCTCTACGTTTATCTCCATCTTGTCAATCAGCTTCGGTATCAGTCCGTCCTCCTGTGAAAGTAATGCCACAAGCAGGTGCTCCTGTTCTATCTCCTGATTGCCATAATCATATGCAAGCTTCTCGCAGTCATTGACTGCCTCTATTGATTTCTGTGTAAATTTTTGAATGTTCATAGTCTCACTCCCTTCTACTATGTTATCCATAAATATGATTCCTATGTGTCATACAGGTAATATCAAAATTTTATCTCTAAATAATCCTTTAAATAATTCTTCAATATTTCCTTGTGACTATGTTATAGCACGCAAATTAGCACTCGTCAAGTGAGAGTGCTAACAATTTTTATTAAATAAATATAAACTTTTGATTTACAAGCAAAAAAGAGTGACTTACATCACTCTCTTTTACTCAATCGGCTGCACAATCCCCGAAACATTTGCCAGATTCTGCATCTTGTCATCAGCGTCTGCCATGATATCCGCGCATTTCTTAAGCTCCTGCTGCATCTCCTCCGTGAATATGCGGCTCTTCTTGTAGCGAAGCTGATGCTCTGTGCTGGCCCAGAAATTCATGGCAATTGTACGAAACTGTATCTCTATCGGCACCTTGTCCTTGTGATCCGAAAAATACACGTCAACCAGCACTATCATATGAAGACTCCTGTAGCCATTCTCCTTCGGTTTTTTTATGTAGTCCTTTATTGTGACAATCTCGACATCCGCCTGATTCACAAGCATATTGGCCACCTGATATACATCGGATATAAATGGACAAATGACCCTGACGCCGGCTATATCCTTTATCTCACGCTTCATGGCATTGGTGGTGAGCGGAATGCCCTTTCGCTTCATTTTGTCTATTATACTGTCAAGCGACTTTACACGGCTCTTTATGTTCTCGATTGGATTTCTTTCGTGATTGTTTTTGAATTCATTATTTAATATCTGCAGCTTTGCTACTATCTGCTGTATACCCGATTCGTAGTAGAACATGATGTGTTCATACTGCGAGGCAATTGAACTGAATTCGCCCAACATCGGCAGCATCTCTATTTGTGTATCATCCATGTTTACCCCCCTTACATATAATATATTTCCGCTTCCCACTTTATAATCTATGCAAGCCGGCATAGCATGCAGTATATTCCTCTGTAAAATTATGAAGTCAGTCACGAGCACACATAGAATTAGATGGTTTTTATTTTATCATTTCTTTCAACTACTATTTTTATGGAACCTCGTGACAGTTCATAATTTTCCTTCGGAACACACCGTGTACTCTCCGGCTAATTCAGGTTTACGAGCGAGGCGCTTTGCTACCTTGCATTCTGGCAGTGCCGGACTTATTTCACTGGCGTGAAATTTTGTCCGGCACTTTTTTCTTCTTAAATTTGAAGCTCATTTCACTGATGTGAAATGAGCTTTATTTAGTAGTTATATATTGTTTATAAATAAACATTCTGAGCCGCCTTGAAAACACAAGAAAAACTGATTTTAAATAATTACGTTTATATCATATTTTATGGTTCGTATTTGCTGCCGGCTGGGTCGGTTACTGTGTAGTCGCCGCCGGATATGTCGGCTGTGGTTTCAAAGTCTGTGATGTCCTGATTTACGGTACCATCGAACAGGTCATATGTGAAGGTGTAGCCCTGTGCCGATACTGCTTTGACATATATTTTGATATTGCTTGCAGCTGTGACAGGGATTAAGTCTTCGATTTTGACTGTGCCTTCGAGGCTATGGAGCTTACCGTCGTCCTCTTTTGAGGCATCAGAGGTATCATTTTCCGTGCCATTCTTTGAGCCATCTTTTTTTGCATCATCCTTCCGACTTAAGGCGGATGTGATGGAGTCTGTGTCTGCAGAGTCTGCACTGTCTGTGCCGTTTTCTGCCAACAGCTGTCTGATATCGTATGTCTTTAGCTCTGTATCTGAGCTTGCAACTACGAGCTGCACACTGTTAAAATCAAAGTAATCATTTCCCATGACCGCTACATCTACATCTGTGCCAAGCTTTATGCTGCCATTGTCAAAGGTTGGTTTATCGACAAGTATGCCGGATGCTACATTTTTGAACACTGATGTCACA
>OHQH01001130.1_pt1 | contig 12572 bp, 6 predicted proteins | sample 1577891 | NCBI WGS metagenome assembly OHQH01 (sample SAMEA3879601, study PRJEB24766) | human gut metagenome | biome: human-associated habitat; feature: feces | place: USA | collected 1985/1987
GCGGCGAGTTCAAAAACACGACCCCTATAAAGATAGTCAAGAAGACAGGTGCGTCGCCTAACTATCAGCGTCTGCTCAGCGCTCTTGACAGGCTGACGGCTTTGGTAAACAAAAGCTCAGGTCTTACGAATAAAGACCTTGCAAAGCTCACTGATACCATAAATAATATCTGTGCAAAGTGGAACGATTAGCTTTTGCTGCACATATAATATGATATACAGGGCAACACTGCACGCTTTATGTGTGGTGTTGCCTGACGCATACGAAAGGAACAAACCACACAATGAAAAAGATACACGTCTGTGCTATAAACAGAAAGGTCAGAGATGACGAAAAGCTTTTTGTTGAAGAGTGCGACAGAAAATATAATGAAAAGCTCGTTGCCATTGCAGACAGCATCGAGGAGCATCAAAAGGAGAAGCCTATATTGCTTTTGGCAGGTCCGTCAGGGGCGGGCAAGACCACAACAGCGTTGAAAATAGAGGAAATACTTGACAGCAGGGGAATACACACCCACACTATCTCTATGGACGATTATTTTCTTCCAGCTGACAGCTTCACCGCTGTTATAGGAGAGGACGGCAAGCCTGACTATGAATCTCCTGACAGAATAGACAGAAAGCTTCTTTATGAGCATATGGAAAAGATAAACAGCGGTGAGGAAGTCGTTCTGCCGAAGTTTGAATTTTCAGAACAATGCAGGCGTGATGGAGAAAGACTCAGACGAAACAAAAACGACATAGTTGTTTTTGAGGGTATCCATGCGCTCAACCCGGAGGTCACAGGTGCGGCTGGGGATTATGCAAGATGTATGTACGTCAGTGTAAGAAGCAGACTCGAATTGAAAGACGGTGAGCTTCTGCATCCTTGCTATATCAGGCTTATGCGCAGACTTATAAGGGACGGATTTTTCCGTGGCAGAAGTGCAGCGGAAACACTAGATATGTTCGACAGCGTTGAGGCTGGCGAGAACAAGTATATAATGCCATACAAGCACAGGGCTGAGTTTTCAGTGGATACTTTTCACGCTTATGAGCCTGCCTTGTATAAGAACTATCTTTTGGATACACTGCGACGTGAGAGCAGGAGCTATAAGGATTTTGAACGCTTTTTGCCTATGCTAAAAGCCCTTGAGGAGATAGAGCCGGTGATGCTCGAAAGTGTGCCTGTAAATTCCCTTGCAAGGGAGTTTGTAGGTGAGAGCAGCTATAGCTACTAAGACGATAAAACGCCGTCGGAAAAGGACGGCGTTTTGCTATGCTTGCTTGACTTTTTTTATAAAAAGTAGTAAAATGAAATAAGGTAAGTACAGGTATTTTTGAAAACGTTTTCCTGAACGTGATCATTGAATAAAAAATTAGTGGGGATAAAAATGAATTTTGATAATGATTTGATGCTTTTCTTCCGAACGATATATGAAGATTCGGAGAATATGGACGAATGCAGTGCCAAGGTGAAAAGTGCTGTGGCTGCTGTGGCAGACAAGCTTGACATCGTCAGAGCGGAGCTTGCAGTGAAAATGCCTGCAACAAAGCTTTGTGAGGATGGAGCAGATATGCTCATGGTGCTTTATGACAGAGAGAAGGACGTGGAAAACGAGCCTTTTGAGGCAAGCTTTCCTTTGTTTGAAGGCGGCTTTATAACAGTGACCTTTTATTCTGGTAATTCCAATGGCTTTGATAACGAGCAAAGGAATATCGTAGAGATAATCGCAAACACTGTTTTTATCCAATTTAACAGGGTAATTATGCAGGAGCTTGTTACTCATGTTATAAAAACGGATATCGAAACAGGTGCAGCAACTTTAGACGCTTTGATAAATCACGCCGGTATGCTTATAGCGCAAAACAGGATAGAGGATTTCAGTATAATCTTTTTCAATATACATAACTTCAAATATGTAAATAAGGTATTAAATTACGAACAGGGCGACGTTGTTTTGCGTAATTATACAAAGACAATATACCGAAATCTTTCAGATGGTGAGATTATCACAAGACTTGGCGGCGATAATTTCGTTATGCTTGTAAAGAAAGAATCGCTCAGAGAATATATTGATATGCTCAGCTTTATGAACATAAGGTATGATGATGGCAAAGTATCAAAGGATTTTATTTTTAGTGCAACCATCGGATATTCGTCAACTGTGGGTATAAGATATCCAAGAGAAGTAATGGCTCGTGCAAGCATTGCATATTCTGCTGCAAGACGAGTTGGTGCAGGCCATGTAATGGAGTATTCCGAAAATATAAAACAAGAACTGATGAAAATTCAGGGAGTGCTGTCAAACTTCATGGCTGGGCTTATGGCTGGTGAGTTCGAGGTGTATTATCAGCCAAAGGTACGCATCGAAACCAAGGAGATATTTGGTGCAGAAGCCCTTGTACGTTGGCATAGAAAGGGAAGGATATCAGCACCGGTGGAGTTTGTTCCGTTTCTTACGAATGACGGAAGCATAATAAAGCTTGACTACTATGTGCTTGAAGAAGTTTGCAAATGGCTGAGAAAACGCATAGATATGGGTTTTGAATCCCTGAGGATATCAGTGAATTTTTCGAGGAAGCACCTGGAAGAAAAAAATATGATAGGTAATATAGTTGCCTTGATCGACAAATACGAGCTTGATCACCAGCTTATAGAAATAGAGCTTACTGAAAGCGAGGATTATCAGAATTTTGAGCTTATCACAGAGATCGTGAATGGTCTGAGAGCTAATGGTATCGTCACATCTATGGACGATTTTGGTACTGGCTTTTCATCGCTCAATATGATAAAGAACGTTGATCTGCAGGTAATAAAGATAGACAAGTCCTTTATTCCTCTTGAAAAGGATTATGAGGGCAAGGATAAAGATCTTATAATGTTCTATTACATTATAAAAATGGTTAAAAAGCTTGGCAAGGAAACTATCGCCGAGGGAGTTGAAACTGAGCAGCAGCTTGACTATCTCAGAGAAGTTGGCTGTGACGCTGTTCAGGGCTTTGTGTTTGACAAGCCTCTGCCTGCGGCTGAGTTTGAGAAACGTCTTGCCTGCGGTTATAACTGATAAATAAAAGGACGAACATTTTGTGTTCGTCCTTTTTTCTGCATGAATGAAAACAGCCACAGACCGCCAGCCTTTTGCAATGTGTGATTATTTATCCTGTGTGGAAAGTATCTTTCTAGTCTGAGGTATCTCAAAAAGTGCAAATGCACCGATAGCTGTGAATATCATTTCAGGAAGCATATAAGAGCCGTTGTAAAGCAGGCTGTAGAGTACGCTGTTGTCTGTTGAGAAGCCGTCCCACAGTGCGCCGAATGACTTCCAGATAACAACGCCGCTGATGAAGTGACAAACAAATCTCAGGAAAACTGCTATCATCGTTCCTGCTATCCAGCCTACTGCGCCTTTCTTTCTGAACATTCCTGCCACACCGAGAACTGTGTAGGCTGCAAGATAGTCAATGAATATGCAGGCAACGAGCATTACAGGAGAAAGTCCCCAGCCGAAAAGTCCGTCTGTGATACCCTGAATGAACTGAATGAGAGAGAAAACAAATGCCGCTCCAAGACCCTTTGCTACGCCATGCTTAATGCTGAAAACGGCTATAGGAAGCATGGAGAGCAGTGTGATAGAGCCGCCCCAAGGGAGCTTGTATACTCTGATAAAGCTAAGCACTGTTGCCAGTGCCACCATTACTGCACCCTCGACCAATGTGAGTGTTTTTGAATTTTTCATATTATACCATTCCTTTCTGCGTACAAAAAAATGCGTATGCCTGATAAAAGGGCACACGCATAGATATACACACTATTTTCCTACGCTGGCATTACCCATATCAGGTGCGGTCAGAACATCAATTTGCTCTTTCTCAGCCGAAAAACATTCAGCTCCCGTGTTGTTTTATGTACTATTGTTATTATACTGCTTTTTTCGTGGGTTTTCAATAGCTTTTCTAATTTTCCCCACCTAAATTGTATGAAAACATAAATATCTGTCACAAAACCGCATTTTATTATGAGTTTTGTACATCTTTGCTGAGTATCTCCTCTATGTTCTCAAAGATAAACTCCTGCGCCTGCTTTGGAAAAAGTATCGTCTTGTAGCTGTTTCCAAGCTGTGATATTTTTTCACGCTCTATTATGCCTGCTTCGGAGGAAAGTATTGTAGTTTCAAGAAAGCCCCTGCCGTTTGCACCGTCTTTTGCAAGATAATTTTCACCTATGAGCCATTCTTTTATGGCAAGTTTTATGCTTCTTATATCGCCGTCTGTGCCGAGCTGATAGAAAATGCTGTCGCATACTTCTGAAAGGGTCATATCCTGTTCTTTGCCTGAAAGCTCACCTGCGTGGGCGATTATATATTCCTTTGTGCTTTGACCGCCAACCGCATTTTGCTTTTGCAGATAGCCCTCTGGGATATATTTATAACCCGAAGCGGCGTCAGGATTTTCCTTGAGATATTTCTGTATCTCAGCTACAAAGTATCTTCCATAACGTTCCTGCTTTGACTTGCCCACCCCTGAGATATTCAAAAGCTCCGTCTGCGTCTTAGGCAGCTTTATACACATATCACGCAGTGAAGCGTCTGTAAGAATGATATATGCAGGCAGACTCGCCTGTGTCGCAAGCTTGCTCCGCACAGCTCTGAGCCGTCCGAAAAGCTCCTTGTCAAATGTCGTAACTTCGTCCCTGCCGATCTTTGTGACCGTTTCGCTCTTTGGCTTTTTCTTTGGAAGGCGTATTGTAATAGTCTTTTTGTCCATTAATATCTCTGCAGACCTTCTTGTAAGTGTAAGCACAGAAAAATCCCCGTGTGAAGTCTGTGTGATGTAATCATCAGCTTCAAGAAAAGCTATGAGCCTGCGGATATATACCTGCGTGGAGTCTTTCATTATGCCATATGTCGAAAGAGTGGAAAGGTCAAAACGTTTTACCTTTTCGGAGTCTGAGCCTTTAAGTATCTGTGCTATGACACCTGCTCCAAAAGAAAGGTTTCGCTGGTGAAGTCTATAAATGCAGGAAAGCACTTTTTGGCAATCTACAGACACGTCAACTTCTTCTGTTTCTCCAAAATCACCCAAACAGCCTGAGCAGTTCTGACAAGGCTTGTCCTGCTTCTCACCGAAATATCCAAGGATAAACTCTCTCAGACAGCCATTTGTATTGCAGTAATCGGTCATCTTTTTCAGACGCATAAGATCACGTTTGCGTATCATTTCAAGAGTGTCATCGTCAAGGTCGGGATTGTCATGAGAATTGTTTATAAGAAACTTGTTGGTCGCAACGTCCTGACCGCTGTAGAGCAAAATGCACTTTGCTTCATTGCCGTCACGTCCCGCTCTGCCTGCCTCCTGATAATAGCTTTCAATATTCTTAGGCATATTATAATGTATTACATAGCTCACGTTTGATTTGTCTATTCCCATGCCGAAAGCATTGGTCGCCACCATGACCTGGACACGGTCAAAGATAAAATCGTCTTGATTTTTACGCCTTTCCTCATCAGAAAGTCCTGCATGATAGCGTGAAGCGTTGTAGCCGTCGGCACAGAGCTTTTCACACACGCTCTCAACATTTTTTCTTGTGGAGCAGTAGATTATTCCGCAGTTGTCCTTGTATTTCTCAACTATCCTCACTGTTTCACTGTATTTGTCATGAGGGTGAGAAACGCCAAAGTAGAGATTTTTTCTGTCAAAGCCTGTGGTTATGGTGAAAGGGTCACGGAGTTCAAGCATTTTGATAATGTCCGCTTTTACTTCTGCGGTGGCAGTGGCGGTGAATGCGCTGACGATAGGACGGTAGGGAAGTTTGCCAAGAAACTCGGGTATCTTCATATAGGAAGGTCTGAAATCCTGTCCCCACTGAGAAACGCAGTGGGCTTCGTCCACCGCAAGCATGGATATCTTCACCGACGAAGCCAGTGACAGAAACGATCCTGTCATCAGCCTTTCAGGTGCAACATATATTATCTTGTACATACCACGGGCGGCGTTTGATATAGCCATTTCATACTGTGCCGCCGACAGTGACGAGTTCAGATACGCTGCCCTCACTCCCGATTGTATCAGCGAGTTCACCTGATCTTTCATAAGGGATATGAGTGGCGAAACAACTATAGTTATCCCGTCAAACATAAGAGCAGGTATTTGATAGCACATAGATTTGCCTGCGCCTGTTGGCATAACTCCAAGGCAGTCACGCCCTGCAAGTATGCTGTCTATTATCTGCTCCTGACCGTTTCTGAACTGAGAGTGTCCGAAAAAGTCCTGAAGCACTGAATACTTATTGTGAAAATCTGTCATTTTATCCTAACTTTCCATTGTGTGTATGCTTATATTATACTACCAAAAACCAGCTAAGTCAAACAGATATACAAAATTCCATGCACGATTTTGTAACATCTTTTCCTTAGTCGCTATTGTAATTTTATCGGGATTATGTTATAATAGGCTTGATAAATAATTAGTTATAAAAATATAAAAAATTAACAAATCTCCAAAGGAAGGGTTGTCTGAACACAGTCAAATATTCAGGCATGGTGAAGATCATGGATATGGAAAATAAATTGTGGCAAAGCTATTTTGGTGCTGTCTGGGGAAAGGTTTGTTCAATATGGCACAATATCGGCGGGTTTGTTATGGACGAGAAAAGCGGAGAGTTTTATGCCGATGAAAACTGCCGTGCTCTTATGGGACTTAGAGAGAACACAGATTATGACAAGTTCAGAGATATAGTTGCATTGAACGGCGGAGGACGAGATCTTGGCCTGCCGTTGTGTATAGAACTTCTTGACACTCCCAGTGGCATTACCGCCGGAATAGTGTATCTGTCGAAAGAATATATGTCAAAAAGTGTTTTTGAAGGGCTCGACATTATACCACAATCAGAGCTTGTAAGACTTCTTGATGGAATGACACGCTCATCATTGCTTGCTCTTGTAAGATTTGATGGAGCAGGGAAGCTTTTGGATTCAGACTACTGCATAGGGGAGGCACTTAAGGCGGCTGTTGCGGTTTTGCCTGAAAATACTGTAACGGCATTCAATTCAGACGGTCAGTTTTGGATATATGTTCCACGCTTTGGAGGTAAGCCTGAGGAGTTTGCTGACAATATACGTAAAGCGGTGAAGGAGTGTTGCCTGCCAGATGAATTTGGAGTGAGATCGTCTTCAAATCATTCGCTGTCTGTGACGGCAGGCATAAGCAGCGGCTTTGAAGTGCCAGCAAGACTCATGCACGCAGCAGGCTTTGCACTCTATGAAGCTAAGGCAAAGGGTGCAGGCAGTATTTGTTGCTTTGATCCTGAAAAATATGCAAAGCAGAAGAGTGATATCGAAAATATCAGGGCTTTTTCAGAGCTTCTTGATAAAAATCTGTTTACATATCATTTTCAACCTATCGTTAGTGCGTCAACAGGCGAGATAGTCGCTTATGAAGCGCTTATGAGAACAAAGGGAAATATAGCACTCAATCCGCTTCAGATACTCAACTGTGCTAAAAATTTCGGCAGACTTTACGATATAGAGAAAGCTACACTGAAAAATACTCTTAATTATCTCAGCAAGCATCAGCTCGATTTTGAAAACCGCAGGCTGTATATAAATTCAATATCATCTCATGCTCTTGACGATAAGGATTTTTATGCGATCGTCAATGACTATGGCGAACTTCTTGAAAAGGTCGTTATCGAAATGACAGAGCAGACAGAGATCAGCGAGGACGACCTCGATAGAATAAGGGTGCGTCTTGAAAAGAACAATATGAGCCTTGCTATTGACGATTACGGCACAGGCTACTCAAATACATCGAATCTTCTGCGATATGATCCTGAGGTGGTAAAGATAGACCGTTCTCTCATTTCTGGCATTGACCAGAATCCTAAGGCTCAGAAGATAGTTTCAAAAATGGTGGAATACTTCCATTCAAGTGGATATACCGCGCTTGCAGAGGGCGTTGAAACAAGCGAAGAACTTAAAACCATGATATATTTCGGCGTCGATCTTATTCAGGGTTATTATGTTTCTAAGCCGAAGCCTGTGCTTATCCACGATATCTCGGAAAATATCTGTGAGGAGATAGTGGCTTACAGTATCGAGGCTGGAGATAAAGATAAAAAGGTCTTCCACGCTGAGGATAATGACGTTATCGACCTTGCTGAGATGTATAAAAAAAGATATTCTGACATTTTCCTCGGCACAGGTACATTTACTCTTTCAGGAAAGGCTGAGGACGATCATGCAGTGCCTCTGTCTGTGACAGTTGGTAGTGGCGCTGATTGCGTCATTCACTTGAAAAACGCATGGCTCACTACATATGGGGAACTACCGAACATAAAGCTTGGCACTGGCTCGAGAGTAAGGATAGTGTGCAGCGGTGAAGATCATATAGACGGCAGAGGCATTTATGTCCCTGAGGGATCGTCGCTAGAGCTTGTAGGCTCAGGCGAGCTTTATGTCAGATCAGAGTCGAAGGATTGCTATGCAATAGGCACTGACAGCAGTCAGCCTTGCGGAAGGATAACTGTCGCAATGACAGGTATTCTTGATATAACTGCAAATGGCGACAAGTGCGTCGGAATAGGCGGAGGAGGCTGCAAAGATGGTATCGTCATTGCAGGCGGTGATATAGCTGTAAATTGCAGTGGCGATAGGTGCGTTGGTATTGGAAGCATCGATGGCGACGCAGATGTGACTATATCAAACTGTGGCTGCAGGCTAAAGCTTGCGGCAGGAATGTCAGTGGGCGTTGGTGCTGTAAAGGGCAGTGCTGATATAAGCATTTCAGACTATAACATGAGTTGTGAGCTTTCTGGAAATAACCTGACTGCAGTGGGAGTTATGAGTAACGGTACCGGAAGGATATGTATTCTTGATGGCAGGCTCAGCATTTCCATGAAAGGAAGAACTCTCAACTGTGTGGGAACAAGGGACGGCGAGCTGGATTGTGAGCTTAAAAATACTGTCTTTAAGCTTTATTGCGAGGGTGGTTCTGTTTCAGGTGTTGGAGATAAAACAGGTAAAGGTGACGTGACAGCACAAAGCTGTCAGTTTGACGTAATGTTCCTTACAGGCGATGGCTGGTGGCTTGGAAGTCCGAATGGTACGCTTTCAGTAGTCGACTGTAAGAAAGATATCAAGATAAACAAATAAGGCAAAGCCCATAGGCGTGCCTTGTGTGACGCTGCTTTAGATCGTCTGAAGCAGCACGGCTGATTTGTACGGAGGATCATGAGATGATGAATGATACTGCTAAACGCAGACGTATAAAAATAGGACTTTTGGTGAGCCACCTTGAAGATGATTTTGACGATGCGGTTGCAGAGGGCGCAATGATAGGCGCAGAGCAGTGCGATGCCGACCTCGTTATTTTTCCAGGCAGATATATAGATGGGATCTATGCCGACAAGCTTAGAACGGTGTATGAGTATCAGTATAATACTTTGTTCGATATGGCGGCGGCAAATAAGTTCGACGTTCTGCTTGTGCTTATCGGCACACTTGGAACATATCTTGACAACGAGCATAAGGTTCAGTTCCTGAAAAAATTTGCTGGAACGCCTGTTATAACTATAACGGCACATATTGATGGTTATCCTTGTATCATGCTCGACAACAGAACGGGAATGAAGGAGGCTATAGAACATCTTATAAAGGTGCATGGCTGTAAAAAGATAGGTATGGTAAGCGGACCTAAAACAAGTGATGATGCCCTTGAAAGACTTGACGTTTACAAGGAAACTCTTAAGGAAAATGGTATCATCTATGATGAAAAGCGTGTTGCATATGGCAATTTTTCGAAATTCTGTGTTGACGAAGTCGGAAAGCTAATTGACGATAATCCAGAACTTGATGCTATCGTTTTTGCAAACGACCAGATGGCAATTGCAGGATATAAGGCTATGGAAGAGCGTGGAATACGTCCTGGCAAGGATATCCTTGTGACAGGCTTTGATGACGATCCAGTGGCTGAGGAGCTTAATCCGCATTTGACGACTGTCAAGGCTGATCCTTCTGAGCTTGGCTATCATGCCGTTCAGGAGGCTGTGAACTATGTTATAAATAAGGCTATAAACAACGATAAGATCTCTTCAGAAATGGTAAGAAGAAATTCCTGCGGCTGTCAGGGCAACTCAAAATTAAAGACCATATCTTTTGGCCGCATATCAGATGATCCGGAAGCGTTTGCAAGAAGAATGAGCCAGTTTTTGTTCAATAAATACAGTGCAAGTGAAACAACTGCGAAAATGCGAGAAGTTTACGTCAAGATAATATATGCTCTTGATGATTATGCCCGTGAGGAAAATCTTGATAATGAGGTCAAAAAAGATAAGGTATTAGAAATGATCTCGACTCTTGCCAGTGAAGAATTTTTTAGGTTTGTGAACGTTGATGAGCTTTATGCTTCTGTTGAGTATATTCAGCAAAAGCTTATCTCTCGTTTTGATAACATGGAGAAACATTTGAAGTTAAATCAGACTTTTATTCAGATATACAAGATACTGGCAGAACGCAATGCGAATTACTGTAAGGAAAAGCTTGAGGATAATGAGTTTCTTGCATGGCAGGCAAACTCTATCACAAGGGATATGCTTGTATTTGAAGCTTATGATGACAGAGCATATGAGACCGTTGTGGATAAGCTTATGAGGCTTCATATGGAATCAAGCTTTCTGTTCAGCTTCGAGCCTGCCATTATTCACTTTGGTACAGATAAGTGGCAACCGCCGGAATATATGTATCTCAAAGCCTATCACAATGGTTCTGACGCTATCCAGCTCCCACATGAAGAGCAGGCTGTAAAGTATACAGAGCTGTTGTCGAATAAGTATTTGCCAACAGACAGACGTTATACATTAGTGGTATCACCATTGTTCTCTAACGAGGAGCATTACGGAATACTGATGTGTGAGATAAAGCATGAGTATTTTAATTATTTGCAGTCGGTGACAGTTCAACTTTGTGCGGCACTTAAAATAATAACCTTGATGAAGCAGCAGGCTGTTACCCAGAAGCAGCTTAAAAAGAGCCTTATCGAGATCAAGGAAAACAATGAGCTTCTTCGAGATCTTTCAAGGCAGGACGCTTTGACGGGTTGCTACAATCGAAGGGGATTTTTTGAGGAGCTTCGTAAAAGACTCAGCAATGACAAAAACGAGGGTGAAAAGGCTATCATGGTCTTTGCCGACCTTGACTGTCTGAAAACCATAAATGATAAATTTGGTCACGAGGAGGGCGACTTTGCTATACTATCTGCGGCAAAGATACTTAAACACTCTTTTGGCAACAGTGAGATAGTGGGTCGTATAGGTGGCGATGAGTTCGTTGTATGCGCTTTTCTTGATAACGCAATAGATATCCCGTCAATGAGAAACCATATAGAAGCGGTCACAAGAGAATACAATATTAAATATGCCGCCGATAAGCCATATATAATCCATACGAGCGTAGGCGTTTATCCGTTCGTATGCAGTGCCACGCTTGAGATAGGAGAGCTTCTCAGCCATGCTGATATCCTGCTTTATGAGGAGAAAAAGCACAAGAGGAGCATACTTAAAAGCGATTATGAATAACATTTGCAGGCTGTCTGAAAAAGGCAGCCTGCTTTTTGTTTTTATGCTTGACAAAATATCATGGCTGTGATATAATAAAACATATTTTACGAAAGGAGCGTCGGATGACATGAGAATTACAAGAATATGGGTGAGAAACTATTAAACCGAATATCAGGCAGGTGCATTGGCACAAGCCGCTCCGACTCTTCCGTATAACGTTTTGGTTACACGCCTGAGGGTGTGTTTTTTTATGCCTGAAAAAGCCGAAGAGCGGCTTGATAACAGACATTAGGAGTGATTAATATGGCAGAAATGTTTGACAACACAATAAAGAAAGACCGTGTGCTGCTTGCGGCAGTGGACACAGGTTCGTATGATGTGGAGCTTTCCCTTGACGAGCTTGAAGAGCTGACAGAAACAGCAGGCGGTGAGGTGATAGCGAGAGTGACACAGAAAAGGCTGTCCTTTGACAGCGGAACCTGCATAGGCTCAGGCAGGCTTGAAGAAATGGCTGAGATATGCAGAAATGAAAATATTGACAGGATAGTTTTCGACTGCGAGCTGACAGCTACGCAGATAAGAAATATCGAGGACGTGTGCGGCGTTTTCACTATCGACAGAACTATGCTCATACTGGATATCTTTGCTCAGCGTGCGACTACTCGTGAGGGCAGATTGCAGGTAGAGATAGCACAGAACAAATACAGACTTCCAAGGCTTGCGGGCATGGGAACTAATATGTCACGTCTTGGCGGTGGTATCGGCACAAGAGGTCCTGGTGAGTCGAAGCTTGAAACTGACAAGCGACACATCAGAACACGTATTGCGGCACTTTCAGACGAGCTTAAGGAGATAGAGAAGCGTCGTGGGCTTATGAGAAAACGTCGCAAGAAAGACGGTGTTCTTACAGCGGCGATAGTGGGCTATACAAACGTGGGCAAATCCACACTGCTTAATTATCTTACAGAAGCGGGCGTGCTTGCAGAGAACAAGCTTTTTGCGACTTTGGAAACAACATCAAGGGCTATAGAGCTTCCGGA
>OHQH01001132.1_pt1 | contig 12561 bp, 12 predicted proteins | sample 1577891 | NCBI WGS metagenome assembly OHQH01 (sample SAMEA3879601, study PRJEB24766) | human gut metagenome | biome: human-associated habitat; feature: feces | place: USA | collected 1985/1987
ATAGTAAAATGACAGGTCACTGATCTGTCTTTTTATTTCAGTAATTCATCATACGTTGTGTTCAATACATTTCTGATAGCTCTAAGCTGTGATGCCTGTATGTGCTGTATACCCCTTTCTATCTTTACCAATGCTTCTCTTGTCAATGGTACATTCTCTAACTGTATCAATGCTACCAATTCCGTCTGCCGCATACCCTTTTCTTTTCTGATGCGCCTGATGTTCTGCCCGATAAATATTTCATCCTGCTTTATTTTCTGCTCCATATCATCACCACACTTCTGAACCCGTTTCGGTTCTTTTTAGAGCATTGTATTCAATAGAGCTATCAAAAAGGGACTGATTTTAGTCCACTTTATGTAATTTTTATTGCAGAAAACGGTCAATAAGTAGTATTAACTTTATCTAAAATTTTACATATAGATGAGTTGAAACTTTCCTACCATGCTAAGAATACCCTTCATGAACTGGGCTTTACTATGGTTTCCGATCTGAAAGGTCATGACTATGTTTCTTTGATACAAAAGTTCCCCCTAAAGCGCCATTGTGTCTATTCCATTATTCAGGAACTTAATGGTGCGAGATATCTATTGCCCCCGGACAATGCAGTGTCAATTTACGATGTACCTATGTCCAAAAGACTTTTCCATATTCTTGAGAGAAATTATTTCCTCTACTTATCCCAATTATCTCTATGCTCCAAAGAAGAACTTGCAGGTTTGCGTAATCTTGGAGCGCAAACAATGATTGAGTTGGAAGAAATATGTCAGGCACACCATATAGAGTTGCACTCTGTACACAGCATTAAGGAAATTTTGGCTCAATATCACCTGCCATTTACTTCAAGGCATTACGAAGCACTCTATAAGTACAATATTGCTTCTATTGATGATTTCAACAAAATAACCACGCACGATTTACATATCATATGCCAACAATACTACTACGACACCATGAAGGCATATTATATCTTAAAGGATAATGGAGTTGTCTTTCAGGCATGGGAAGATAAGTATCTGTTTGAACTTTTATCAGGAAAAATTGCTCAGATATTAAGCGGAAAATACCGGATTGATACTATTTCAAAGCTACGATCCTGCTCTGAAAAATATGTTGAGAGTATGTCTTCGGCAATATTGCCTAGTGTAAAAGCGGTACTCACTGATAAATGAAGTTCCTCGCAGCAGAACTGTGTGGAATTAGACCCTGAGAGATTAAAAAATTATAATAATATATCATTAACAGTCAATATTTATCTTAAAGAAAAAATCCCCTTAAAGTAATTTATAATATACTTCAAGAGGATCTGCTATCTATCATTATACTGATTGTCGATCTTTGAGAGACCGTTTCAAATTTTGTAAGCATACTTAATAACAAGACACCTTATAGAAAGTGACCTGTTTTTGCAGAAAATGATCGTCCAAATAAAAAATCCCCCTGAATCAAACCTTAGCTCAATTCAGAAGGGAATTTTTCATACATTAATATTTACTTTTAAACAATATAACTTATTTTTTCAAACAATAATTCGCAATAATGATGCATATTATAATTTCCATTTCTTAAAGCAGAAAAAAACAAAGACTTTATATCTATATTTCCTTCCATTTTTTCATATTGTTTCAAATAGAGTGAACGAAACTCTAAATAAGAATCTTGAATATAGTCACATACCTGATTTATATCAAAGGAATCAAATGATTCATCCAATTTTATATTCTGAAATTTCTGCTTGTTTTCCGCATTTTGCTTCTGACTTTTGGCAACCATTTGATCCCACTTTATCAGTTCCTCAAAACCTTTATTTAGCTTTTCCAATTCCTCATCCATTGTTAGCAAACGTCTTTTTCCGCTCTCTGAATCATCGCAAATATACACTTCTCTTATCCCGTTACTGTATCCTTCTACAATTTTTTGATACATAGTAGAATAAGCGTATGCAGCTCCTGTTCCAATATCATCAAACCCATATCCATTGTTGCTTTCACGAACCCCTTTTAAGTATTTATTCTTTTCATCCCATAATTCTTGAAGATAGTCATTTGACCAAATAGTTTTAGGCACCGTTTCTCTAACATAGTTTGCGTAATCAGCCTCAAAAGCAACTCTATGTATATATACGCTTTCCTGATTCCACCCAGCAACTTCGTCTGAACGCTCTATCTTCTGTTGTTTCAGTTCGCTATCCATATGGATGCCTGCAACGCTAAGAAGCCTCCATCCTTCCTTCTATTAAAATCGGTCTGTAATTGATTGGGATCATTTCGAAAATTGCATATGCCAGAAACACGATGACAAAATACACACCCAAAATCATGATATCTGCATCCACCCTGAAGAGGCTTCTCCTTTTAATCAACTGTACCAGACCAATACCTGCGAAACTAATGCATATTGCGACAGGCACCAGCCCCATCCAATCGGTAAACTTTTTTTCTCGTTCTTTTTCATAATTTTTTCCGCCTTTCTGTTTTGGTTTGTCTTTTAGACATTTGCCTCGTGTAATTGCTACATTAATAAGGCGGGCAACCTGATTAGGTTCTTTTCCCATCAGATATCCTACTGCACTCTTAGGATAACTTTCTACTGCATCAAAAACTATCACATCAGATTCTGAACCCTGGAACTGATGTACTGTTGCACAACTCACATTGGTCGTACCCTTCGTATAATAGTCCTTAAGAGCAATTCTTTTTCTCTACTTTTTAGATACGAAAGTCTTCCCTCCAATTTTTCACCGTTTGAGCTCTCCGACAATTCGCAAACCTTATTTGAATACAGCAGTACCATGCGAAGGAAATATTACACTATTTTTTCACTATTTTACATTATTCTTTTCACTATCTTCTTCCTGCTCCTGCCCTTCCAGAAACGCCTTTATCTTCTCACCATCTTCTGCCCGGATTTCTCCGTGGGAATTTCCATCAAAGGTAATATATTCGTAGGTTTTTCCTGCCTGCTCTAATGCTTCTGTTAATTTATCTGCCTGTGCAACGGATACTTTTTCATCTCCGGTGGCATGAATGATAAGCAGCGGTGTATTAATTTCATCCGCCCAATAGGTTGCAGAACGTTTCTCATATTCCTCCGGCATCTCTTCCGGGGAACCGCCTACCAAAGAATCGAATATGGTCTGCATATCACTTCTTTCCTCATATGACATAAAGCAATCGGAAAGGCCAGATACGACAACTGCCTTATGCACCCGTTCATCCTTACTTAACACTTCATAAGTCATCATTCCGCCTCTGGAAATACCCATCATATTTATGGCATCCTTATCAATATAGGAAAATTGCTCACACAAATCCAAAATCCGGACCACATCATCCACATCTGCTCCGCCAAACTGGTCTTCTCCTTCACTGCTTCCACATCTCCTGTAGTTTGATGCAATGCAAATGGTATGAAGCTGATAGGCATAAAAGCAGGTTTCTATATTTTCCAATGCTCCGTAATCCTGATTTCCACCATGATTATAAATAAGACAGGAAGTCTTTTGTCCATCCAGTAAATCTTTTGGTGCACTGAAATATCCTTCAATTTTCAGTCCATCGCTATCATAATAAAACCGATAAGATACATATTCTGATAAATCGATTCCTGCCTGGCTCTCATAATCTTCCAGATCTATTTTTTCATATTCTGTAATTCCAGCCTGACGAAAGTTCTCTTCTACCAGCTCGTCTGCGTCCAAAGACTCTTTATCCGCAGGTGCAGTTTCTGTTTCCGATTCTGAGTCTGATTCCATCTGCGTCTCTGTTTCCGTTTTATTTTCTGTCTCAGTCTTCGTTTTATTTTTTCTCTGATTTCCTGCCACTACAACTACAATCACTGCCAGAATAATAATTCCAAGCAGTACCCCAATTTCAATAACCTTTTCCTTTTTCATAATTTTTGCTAAACCTCCCGCCTTGCCGCTTCGATTTTTATCTTCCCTAACTCCTTTATCCGCTATTCTATAATCTCATACTGCATCAGTTCGTATTTTAACTTGCTTCCCTCCATAATTTCTGCCGGAAGAAGTGCTCTTGCCACAAGTTTCAAATCATCTGAAGCAATGTCTGTCCTCTTTAAATTTACATAGTCTCCATCGATGGATACGACTTCGTAATACCATGTTTCCATATTCTATAGCTCCCTTCTTGTTAAAATATTTGTAAAGGAGTGGGAAATGTGATGCCGGTTTTCTTCCGGCATTCGTGTGATGTAATATCTGGCTTATTCTCCGAACCCGGATGCTCCATAAGAACTGCAAGAGGCACTATAAATTTCGATTTCATTTTTATTTTCTTCTGGCAACCGGTGCAAATTCACATCCATGTTCATATGCACCTCACTGGCACTTCCATGTGCCAGCGTTGCCGGACTCCATCCGAAATTTTAAGTGCCTCTAACAGTCCTTATCAGGTATCCTCACTTCGGAGAACAATCCAGATATTGCCACACTACCGTTAGAAAAATTACTCCCAATATTTCCCACTCGCCTTTCAAATCATTTTATCAAGAATTATAGCAGATTTTCGTAAAGAATGCCACTTCTACTGATACACCCACAAATCCCGGATCTGGCTCATAAGGTCGTCTATCTTCCATGCCTTATTACTGTTCTTTTTACTATTGGAATCATTCACTGTTATTTTTCCATCGTAATCTACTCCTGTTAATACAATAAAATGTCCGGATGTGGTAAAATCTCCCGGTCCCATGATACAGATAATCGGATGCCCCTGGGATAATTCCTGCCGAATACTGTCTTCATTTAAGCTCAGTTCCTGCGCGGATAAGCCAAGCTTTGTGGCAAGTTCCGTCATCATACTCCAGGAAGATCCGCTTCCATTGACATAGAAGCCATCCTCCTGTGCCATCTGAGCAACGGCATAAGGATTCATGGAAGTATCTCCGGTCAGTCCCACATAGACCATGGACAATGCCGTCGGACCACATCCTGTAATTGCAAGGAAATTATCTCCATAGGTTCTATAGCCCCAACGCTCGTCCCACTGAAGAAAAAGCGGTATTTTACCATCTGTTACATCCGATGAAATATCAATCGGCTGCTCGTTGTTTCCATTTTTCTTATAATCAAGCACAAACTGTCTTGCTTCTTCATTTTTCTCGTAAAGTTGTACAAGGCTTTCCGGATACCCCTCTGCCGTAAGTGTTGCCTCTGATTTTACATTCCAGTGATTTAAGAAGCCTTGCACAAATGATGTTCTGCCCGCGGCAAAAACTACCAGCAGAATTATTGCTGCCACAAATATTCTTTTGATTCTTCGCATTCTTCTTGCTTTTTTCCGGCGCATGCTCCGCTTTCTCATTTCTTTTGCATGTTGTGTGTTCCGCTGTCCGGCTGCTCCTGATTGTTGTAAATTTCGTTGTCCTGCATGTTCTGACTGCATCATAAAAAACACCCCTTTTTCATTCTTTACATTTAGTAAAGCACACGAAAAAGGAGTGTTCTTAAAGATATTCTATTTCATTTCTTAGATTATTCTTAACAGAAAAATAAATTTCTAAATGATATATTAATATTTACCAGTCGCTATCCCAGTCAGATGAATTAGAATCCCAGCTGTCATTGGAATCCCAGTCATATCCACTGTCTGAACTGCTGTCCGAGCTGTCTGAGCCATAATGCTCTTCATAATATCTGCTGTCTTCAAAATTGGTAATGCTGTTATCCCAGTCATAGCCATTCTGATAAGTCATTTCATAATCAGAACGGTTATTTAAAATATCATCCGGTACCTCATCACTGTCTATCTTATCATAGTCATAACCATCATACTCGAACCAGTTATTGTGGCTGTGTACATAGACCGTATTTTGGTACTGGTAATAACTTGCCTTCTTGTAATTATGTATCGGAATCAGAACGATTAAAAAGCACATCAGGAAACAAACGGCACAGGTTAAGAATTTCTTTCCGGCAAATCCCTGATATATCTTTTCAAATACCGTGCTTTTTTCCCTTAACCCACAAACAATAAGGTCTAATATCACTGCCACCGGTGCTGCGGCAATCAGTGCAATAAAAAGTGCTGTTCCAATTCCCCGGTATAATGTATCTAACACAAAGAGTACAAAGGAACCAAAGAAGAAAAGAAAGAATGCTCCAATCCCGGCAAAGGTTCTTCCTATTACCTTTCCTGTTGACACTGGCTTTCTGTTATTTCCATAACTGCTTCTTACATTTCCAGCCCGATTATGTTCCTTCTGGTTTAAGATTTCCTCTTTTAACTTAAGATACAGTTCATTTACCGCATAGGCTTCATCCGTTCCCTGATAGCGGATTGCCCGCTCGCCGTTTGCCTTGTTCTTATAAACAATAACATTCTGTCCTTCCCGGTAAATACCAAAGGCTTTGGGCTGTGTGTAATTGATTCCGATAAAGAATCTCGTCACTTCATACGGCGGCAGATTCCGTGCCTGATACCACTGCTGCAATTCTTCAATAGTCTTTGGTGTATGGTCTGCAGTACGCTTTACTGCCTGATTGGTGGCTCCACAGTAAGGACATTTCTCATCTGTTTCCTTAATGATGGAGCCACAGTATTCGCATTTAATCTCCATAGCTATATAAACCCTTTCTCCATAAAACTCCTGTTACTTTTTATACTATTCTATTCTTCCACCCGATGCAAGCCCATTTAGAATCCGCATAATTACAGCAAAAATTTTATCTCTGCCAAAAATTCCCGCAGCATATTATTTGGAAGATAAACCGGTGTAGACTTTGCTGCTATTCCACAGACATTGTCCAGTCCGTATTTTCGTGCAATCTGCTTTGCCCGGAACAGATGAAAATCATTGGTGATAATTCCAACGGATGCCCAATCTTTTATCAGTGCCCTGCTATACTCCATATTCTGCTCTGTATTTAAGGACTTATCCTCTAAGAGAATCCGGGACGCATCAATCCCCTGTTCTTTTAAATACTGTGCCATTCCTTCGGCTTCGGAATATGGTTCATTTGCACCTTGTCCGCCGGATACGATACAGATTGTCTTTGGATTATCCTCTAAATATTCCACTGCCTCATCCAGCCGGTATTTTAACGCAGCACTTGGTCCGCTTTCCCTCACCTGTGCCCCCAGCACAATAATATAGTCAAGTCCCGTTTCGCCTTTTTCATGCATCTGACTTATGATACAGCCTTCTACGATGAAAAATGCTGTAAATCCCACTGCAACGACAGCAATACAGATTCCCTTAACCAGTCGGGGAACTTTCTTCCAGAAAGATTTCCAGATAGAATACCCAAACAGGAAGGAAAGTACCGCCAGCCCAATCCACACAAGAAAAAATGATGTTCCGGAACCCGTTGCCAGTACCATCCCCGAATAAACAACACAAAGTACCGCCAGTACCGTAAATATCAGAAATGTTATTTTTTTCTTCATGCCCTCTCTCCTCGTTTTCTCACAACAACCGGTATCCAGGTAATGCAAAGGAATAAGAACAATGCTCCACCGGAAAGCAATGCTCCCAGTTTCAGATTCGGTGTTGTATATTTTAATATAATATCATGGCTGCCTTCTTTTAATGGAACGCTGATAAACGCATCGCAGAAATGCTCATAATCCACTTCTTCCCCATCCACAAAGACATGCCAGCCTTCATCATCCGGCACTGACAGCAAAAGAGTTCCGGCTTTTTTTACGTTGATGCTGCCTTCGATTCTGCTGTCACTGTAGGATTTTAACTCCATGATCTGCTGGGATAATGTATGATATGCTGCCTGAAATGCTGCATCATTTAACCGGTAGCCCTGCACCAGTATCTGATCCGTATCGGCAGAAGTCAGCGTAATATCTTCCCCAGCCTCACAATAGCCCAAATCCAGTAAATAGACATGGTCACATTTAGAAAATGTCCGCGTGCGGTTTCCAGTGGTTGCGGTAATGGTTTTGGCATCCTTCATCGTATAATAACCATAATAATAGCCGGTTTCCGTTACCTGAATCACGGTTTTGCCATCATGTAATTCTGCATCCACCGGCTCTAAAAGATTCTCCGTTGCACCAAGAGCATAGGCGAGTTCATTCTGTGCCATTATCGGTGTTCCAAGGGTAAAATCCCACTTTTCCGTCAAATCACTATCTACCATAAAACCAAGTGGCAGTGTATAAGTATTTTCATATAAGTATATGCCATTCTGTTCTGATATCAGACTTCGATACGGACTTTCCTCTTCTGCACTGTCCGTCAGGATATATTTTACCGAAAGCAGCGAGGAAGTAAGCATCGTTGCACCATTATAGCAGTAATAATTCTTGCCGCCTTCCATTCCCATCTCCCGGTAGAAATCTGCCACATCTTTATTTATAAGAGAAGAAAAAATAGATGCGGATGCATAGTTTGAAAGTGCCGACTCATTCTTCGTCATCCGGTTAAACTTATCCATACGGAAGAAACCGTCATCCTCTGCTCCTGCTGTCTCCGCCAGTGTTTTATAATCCTCTAAATGCTGGGTATACAGCGTCCGGCTGGTAGTAGAAATACTGGTCGTGTCAAGATTTACGCCTGCCTCGGCACATACCAGAATCACCGCAAATATCGATACGATAGTCCGCATCGTCTTATCCTTCCGCCGATAGAATAACAGCAGAAGTGCATAACCTAAAATCAAAAGTCCTGTTAAAAGCATCTGCTCCGGTGTCACCTGCTCTAAATCTGTAAACCGGAAACATAAAACCAATACCAGCTCCGCTAACAGGAATGCAAATAGGATTTTAAAAATGCTATTGCCTCTTTCTTCCCGCACTGCTTCATAACCTAAGGTCAGCAGTAAAAATGCAAATAAAAAGGTCTGTCTTGCCGGAAGTCCATCCGGAAAATGAAAGCCATGCCAGATAAAATCCAGTTTATTATTTGCAAAGCTCACAAAGAAAAATGCCACCAGTAAGAGTCTTGGAATCTTTGCACCAATTCGGATCCTGCGATTCAAAAGATAAAGGAATAATAATAATAAAATTGCCGCTCCGCAGTAAAGATTTGGCATATGTCCTACCGTAGAAGACGGCTCGACACCAATGCAGAACCTTGCTGCTTCATCCAGCAGGCCAAAATACCACTCCATTTTTTCCGGAAAAGAGATTCCACCGGAACCACTTCCGCTTAATGCCACAATCTCCGGCAGAATCAGTATTGCTCCCATACCGCCTGCCAGGATGGAGCCGGTCGCAAATTTAAGAATTGCTTTTCCTATTCCGCTTTTCTGCTCTAATATCAGAATCACAAAATAAAGCACCAGATAGATGCAGACCATAATGGAAATATAGTAGTTTGAAAGAATCGAAACCGCCAGTGTTACCACATAAAGCGTCATCTTCTTTCCTTCTACCAATCTTTCCAGACCCAGCAAAATAAGCGGCAATAACACCACCGTATCCAGCCACATAATATCCCAGTTATAAGCACACATAAACCCGGATAACGCATAGAATACCGCAAATAAAGCAATGCGATATCCATTATCTTTATAATGCCGGTTTAAGTAAAATGCAAAAGTAAGTCCGCTAAGTCCAATCTTAATCAGAATCAATACCGTCATAAATTCGATTACCAGATTAGACGGACATAATAATAACAGCCAGTTAAAAGGACTGGAAAGATAATATGCCATCAGGGATACAAAATCTGTACCAAGCCCCAGATTCCATGTATATAATAACCCGCTTCCGCTCTTTAACTTATTCATGAATTCTGTAAAAAACGGTGCATACTGGTGATACATATCAATATGCAGAAAACACTGATTGCCAAAAGGATAAATCTTATGGCCGATACAGACTCCAAGTGCAAGAAAAAACGGAATGCAAAAAGCCAGTATTAACGGCATCTTCTTATTATTTTTGATTCGAAGTAATCTTTCCTTCATTTCTATTTTTCTCCATCCCAGTCAAATAAAAGATAATACTGCAGCGTCTGATAATTAAGCCACGCATCACTGCCTTCTGCTTCCGTATGCTGCGTGGAAATCAATGGCATCTCCTTTTTTTGTTCCAGTAAATAATTCTGGTAGTCCGACAGAGGAATTCCTGCTGCTTCCATCATCTGTGCCCCTAGATAGTTGGCACTGCTCTCCTGATTTACTGCCTCATCAATATCATAATTTGCCCAGATAACATAAGGCACCTTATAACGAAGCTGATTTTCTTCTTCTGTTAAATCAGAGGATGATTTGCCTTCCAAATTCCAGATTGGCTCCACCACCGCATCTGTCGGCTGGTGGTCACCAAAGAATACGATAACCGTAGGTTCGTCCTGTGTCTCAAAATAATCAATCAGCTTTTCCAATGCAGCATCCGATAATTTTACCAGTGTCAGATATTCCGATAATTGGGCAGATACCGTTCCATCTACTGTAACATTTCCCTGAAGATTCTGATAGCCGTCGGTATATGGGCTGTGATTCTGCATGGTTACATTAAAGATAAATGCCGGCGTTCCTGCATCCTTCTTCTCATATGTCTCAATAATCTTATCCACACAGGATGAATCATCAATATAGCCCCGCTCATAGGTGGAACCATAGAAATCCGTGGAAGAATAAAAGCTGTCAAATCCCAGAAGCGGATATATCTTATCCCGGTTCCAGCCGGACGCATAATACGGATGCATGGCATATGTCTCATAACCCAAGCTCTTTAGATAGGATGCCATGCTTGGTGTATTCTTCGTAATATACTGCTGATACGGAATACTACCAGCCGGAAGAAATGCCATGGTATCTCCCGTTAAAAATTCAAATTCCGTATTTGCTGTATTTCCACCCTTCACCGATACATTCAAATATCCGGTCTGGGTATTTTCTTCCCCCTGTTGCAGGCTGTGAATAAACGGCATATAGTCTTCATTTACCGGAAGTGCCTCATCGGACAGGACCCCCAAATCAGAAAAGGCTTCATCCATAATGACGATAACATTCGGAAGCTGGTCTGTTGTTTCTTTCTGATTAGCGAATTCCTCTCCAAAATTATTTCTCTGGTCGTATGCCGTCCATTCAAGACCATCCTCTTTTTCTAATAATTTCTTTGCCTTTTCAACGGAATATCCTTCCGGCTTCTCCACCTTAAGATACTGCATATCCATAAGAAACGTCACAGCAAAGCCATTTCGTTCATACATGACTGTAGGCGTAAAAAGAAACGGATAAAGCTGTAATTCACTTACCATTGCATCATCCTGTACCATCCAGCCAATTCCTGCCATACAGGCAATAGAAATCACAGCACTACCTGCACGGAGCAATATCTTTTTCCGTGAAATATGAATCTTTGCATAACGCTCCGTAAATGCCAGAAAGAGCATCAGAAGAATCAATGCAATCTGACGGGGCGGCAAAGTATAATCATAGCCTCCGGCAACACTGGCTGCCGTTCCAAGAGACAGTAAATCCCACGGAACCACCGGAGAACCACGGAAGGAAATGACATAATAATTCGCAATGCTCAGTGCAATTCCAAGAATTGTCTCCGTGCGAAGTGCAATCACTGCACTTCCGGTAATCGCCAGCAGCAGCCACACAAAAGCCTCAAATAAAAGGAGATTTAGAATTTGTGCTCTCCACCTGGTTCTTACAAAAGGATTATATGTCATAAATGCAGTAATATAAAAAAGCAGAACCGGATATCCGAATAATATCGCATATTTCAACCACTTTGGTGCTTCTGCATGATAAATCCTTTTTATGAAATTTTTCTCTTTTCTGCTTTCTTCCTGCATAGCCTGTTTCCTCAACTTTCCATTCTCATTGCCATAACCTGCTGGTACTGCCACTGACAGTTCTTTCCTAATACCCGGCAACAGAAAAAGGAGTTTCAAAACAACTGTTTTGAAACTCCCACATATTTCGCATGAAATTATACTCTGGATAAATACTCACCAGTTCTTGTATCGATTTTAATGACATCATCCTGCTCTACGAATAATGGAACCATTACAGTTGCACCAGTCTCAACAGTTGCAGGTTTTGTTGCACCTGTTGCTGTATCACCCTTGAATCCAGGTTCTGTCTCTGTAATCTGAAGTTCAACAAACAATGGTGGTTCAACAGCAAATACGTTGCCATTGTGAGAACAGATTTTACACATTTCGTTCTCTTTTACAAATTTTAAGGTATCACCGATGGTTGTCTTATCTAAAGCAATCTGCTCATAGTTTTCAACATCCATGAAGTAATACAAATCTCCGTCAGAATATAAATACTGCATATCTTTTCTTTCTATATGTGCATTCTCGAATTTCTCAGTAGGCCTGAAGCTCTTCTCAACTACACCGCTGCTCTTAATGTTCTTAAGCTTAGTTCTTACAAACGCAGCTCCTTTACCAGGCTTAACATGCTGAAATTCGATAATCTGATAGATGTTTCCCTCGAACTCGATAGTAACACCGTTTCTGAAATCTCCTGCTGAAATCATTAGTTACTTCCTCCTTAAATCGTGCGAGCCTAAGCTCTCTCATTCGTCCATTTTACAATAAAAAGCAATACATTTCAAGTATTTATTTTCTATTGCATGAATTTGTATTGGTTTTATATTAGTTTCTTGC
>OHQH01001144.1_pt1 | contig 12365 bp, 13 predicted proteins | sample 1577891 | NCBI WGS metagenome assembly OHQH01 (sample SAMEA3879601, study PRJEB24766) | human gut metagenome | biome: human-associated habitat; feature: feces | place: USA | collected 1985/1987
CACGATTACGAGATGATGGTTGCGCCTTATGAAACCGACAAGCCTATTTATTATGAATTTACAACATGTCCGGCGGCGGAGTTTGCTATCAAGCACGATCTTACGGATATTATGCCCGCCCTGTGCAATGTGGACTATGCGTCCATGGAGCTGCTCCACGCCAAGCTGGTGCGGACGACCACCTGCGTGGACGGCTGCCGGTGCGACTATACCATCTGCGGCGATAAGGATCCGTACGTAAAGTCGCATCCCGAATATCGGGATGAGGCGGGCTTCAGGAGAAACAAATAAAAACGCAATGCAAAGGCGGTGAGGCAAATGGAAACTTTTCTTGGAATCATGATCCCTTTCTTGGGTACAACGCTGGGCGCGGCCTGCGTGTTCTTTATGAAAAAATCCCTTAGCGATCTGGTGCAGCGCGCCCTTGCCGGCTTTGCCGCCGGGGTGATGGTGGCAGCGTCTGTCTGGAGCCTGCTGATCCCCGCCATTGAGCAGTCGGAGGGCATGGGCAAGCTGTCCTTCCTCCCTGCCTTTATCGGACTTTGGGTCGGTGTGCTGTTTTTGCTCCTGCTTGACCGTTTGATTCCCCATCTTCATGTGGGAAGTGAACAGGCCGAGGGTCCGAAAAGCAAACTCGGGCGCACCACCATGATGGTGCTGGCTGTTACCTTACATAATATCCCGGAGGGAATGGCAGTCGGCGTGGTGTATGCAGGCTTTCTTTCGGGCAATACGCAGATTACTGCGGCAAGCGCACTGGCGCTGTCCCTCGGCATTGCCATTCAGAATTTTCCCGAGGGAGCCATCATCTCCATGCCGCTCCGGGCGGAGGGGGAACGCAAGAACCGAGCATTTCTCGGCGGCGTGCTTTCCGGCGTTGTCGAGCCTATCGGCGCGGTGCTGACGCTTCTCGCGGCGCAGCTTGTGATCCCGGCGCTGCCGTATCTGCTGAGCTTTGCCGCAGGTGCAATGCTCTATGTGGTGGTAGAGGAACTGATACCGGAAATGTCGCAGGGGCGGCACTCGAATCTCGGCACGGTGTTCTTTGCGGTAGGATTCAGCGTCATGATGACGCTTGATGTGGCTTTGGGATAAGGAAGTAAATGATGATTTTACAAGTGATTTTGGAAGGCATAGGACTTGGCGTTCTGCTCATTTTGGTTTGCGCCATCGGTATCCGCAAGGGCGCGGTGGGAATGGTGCATCTTTACAGCTCGGAAGTTCAGAACAGGTGCGTAACGCTGGGGCTTACAACACGCGAAAAAATAAAGCGGAACGCTTTGCTTTTCAAAGCGGTATGCGTTCCCGGCTATATTGCCTATGTGCTGGTGTGCGTCTATGCGGTGAACGGTGCACGGGGCTTTCTTGCGGGCTTCTGGCAAATGCTCGTTATTTTATCGGTGATGAACTTGATGGACCGTTTTCTCGTTGACGACTACTGGGTCGGGCACACAAACGCATGGACGATCCCCGGAACAGAGGATCTCAAACCGTACATTACCGCAAAAGACAAGCAGAAAAAGTGGCTGTTCGGCACAGTGGGCATGGCGGTCATTTCGGCAGTGCTGGCGGCAATTATGACGGTTTTTATTCACGGAGGTAGGAACCTATGAAATACAAAATCGAGAAAAACACCGTACAGGAGACGCTGATCATTCCGCTGTATGCGCGGAGGGTCTGCTCAGAACTATACCCGAATCTCTACCGGGACGAAACAGCGGTTCGCCTGATTGACGAGATCGACTACGATTTTTCAGAGGCGGAGAAAAACTCCCGCGGCCTGATGCAGCGTTTCGGTTCACTGGAGGTGGCCATGCGGCAGAATGACCTTGCTTTTGAGGTGCGGGATTATCTGAAATCTCACCCCAATGCGGCGGTGGTCAATCTGGGCTGCGGGCTGGACAGCACTGGAAGAAGCTGCGACAACGGCAGCTGTAAAATTTACAATCTGGACTTTCCCGATGTCATAGCCGTGCGTAACGAGCTTTTGCCCGCCGGGGAGCGTGAGGAAAATATCCCATGCGATTTGAACAATACCGAATGGTTTAGAAAAATTGACGCTTCAAACGGCGCGGTGTTCTTTGCCTCCGGGGTGTTCTACTACTTTTTGACTGAGCAGGTCAAGGCGCTGGTGCAAGCCATGGCAGATGCATTTCCCGGCGGTGCGTTGGTGTTTGACGCGGCCAATCGGACGGCGGTAAAGATGATTGCAAAGACGTGGCTCAAAAGTGCGAAAATCAAGGACGTGGGCGCATATTTTGCTGTTTCGGACGCGAAAAGCGAGCTTTCTCCGTGGGACAGCCGTTTGCAGGTCTCCGACCGGGGCTATATGTTGGGCTACACCGATTTGAAAGACCCATCCGTCAGCGGCTTTTTCCGTTTTCTCGCCAAAATCGGCGACGGAATGATGAAAATGCAGATCGTGAGGATCAAATTCGGCGGCAGGTAATGAAATACACCGGGATGCCTTGGGACATATGGGCGTTGATTACACCGTTGTTTTGAGAGTAGCTTTGGGAAGAAGAAACAGTAAGATCATTCCGATGCCGCCATCGCGGCCATCGGTTTGACATATATATTTTGTATAGGAGGACAATCATTATGAAAAAACTCGGTTTATTTGCAGCAGGCGTGCTGTTCGGCACGGCAGGCATCAAGCTGCTGGGCAGCAGGGATGCCAAGAAGGTCTACGCCCACACCACTGCCGCCGCACTGCGTGCTAAGGAGGGCGTGATGAAAACGGTCACGGCGGTGCGTGAGGGTGCGGATGACATCTACGCAGAAGCCAAGGCCATCAACGAGCGCCGCGCAGAGGCGGAGGCTGCTGCTGTGGTGGAGGACGCTTCCGCGGAGGACGCTAAGGCGGAGTGATCCATGAAATGCACGATCCTACATGAGTTACCGGGGCGGCTGCGGGTGCACCTGCGCTGCGGACGGATGACGTTATCCCAAGCGGATGTGCTGGAATACTATCTGCGCGCCCAGGACGGCGTACGGGAGGTCAGGGTCTACGACCGGACGCAGGACGCAGTGGTGCTCTATGACGCGGAGCGCGGAAGCATACTCCGTGCGCTGGCAGTATTCTCCTTCGCCAAGGCGGAGGCCATGGAGCTGGTGCCGGAGCACACCTCCCGTGCACTGAACCGGGAGTTTGAGGATAAGCTGGCAGTTGCCGTTATGCGCAGATGCATCTCCAAGCTGTTTCTGCCTGCGCCCATCACCACGGCGCTGGCACTGTTCCGCTCCGTAAAGTACATCCGGGAGGGGCTTTCGGCACTGTGGCACGGCAAACTGTCCGTCGCCGTGCTGGATGCCACCGCCGTTACGGTGTCCATGGTACGGGGCGATTTTGCCACCGCAGGCTCTGTCATGTTCATGCTGCATTTGGGCGAAATTCTGGAGGAGTGGACCCACAAAAAGTCCGTGGCTGATCTTGCCTCCGCCATGAGCCTGCGGGTGGACAGCGTCTGGCTGCAGGCAAACGGCGCCGAGGTGCTGACGAAGATCACCGACGTGAAGCCGGGGGACCGTATCGTGATCCGCACCGGCGGCATGATCCCGCTGGATGGCCGGGTGGTGGAGGGCGAGGCCATGGTGAACCAGTCCTCCATGACCGGCGAGTCCATGCCCGTGGCCAAGCGGCCCGGCAGCTATGTATACGCCGGGACCGTGGTGGAGGAGGGCCAGTGCGTGGTCTGCGTGGAAAAGGCCTCCGGCGGCGGGCGGTATGACCGCATCGTCCGCATGATCGAGGAGTCCGAAAAGCTGAAATCCACCGCCGAGGACCGGGCCTCCCGGCTGGCGGACCGCCTGGTGCCCTATACCCTGGGCGGCACGGCGCTGACGTATCTGCTGACCCGGAACGTCACCAAGACCCTGTCGGTGCTGATGGTGGACTTCTCCTGCGCCCTGAAGCTGGCCATTCCCATTGCGGTGCTCTCCGCCATGCGGGAGTGCAGCGGGCACCATATCTCCGTCAAGGGCGGGCGGTTCATGGAGGCCGTGGCCCAGGCGGACACCATCGTTTTCGACAAGACCGGCACCCTGACCTATGCCACCCCCAGGGTGGCGGAGATCGTGCCCTTCGGCGGCCGTGACCCCCAGGAGATGCTGCGGCTGGCCGCCTGCCTGGAGGAGCACTATCCCCACTCCATGGCCAACGCCGTGGTGGAGGAGGCCCGGGCCCGGGGTCTGTCCCACGAGGAGTACCACTCCCAGGTGCAGTATGTGGTGGCCCACGGCATCTCCAGCATGGTGGAGGGCAAGAAGGTCATCATCGGCAGCGCCCACTTCGTCTTTGAGGACGAGGGCTGCCGCATCCCGGCGGGAGAGCAGCCGAAATTTGACGCGCTGCCCGCCGCGTATTCCCATCTGTATCTCTGCATCGACGGGGAGCTGGCGGCGGTCATCTGTATCCACGATCCTCTGCGCCGGGAGGCTAAGGACGCGGTAAAAGCGCTGCATGAGAGCGGCTTTACCAATGTGGTGATGATGACCGGCGACAACCGCCGCACGGCGGAGGCTGTGGCCGCCGAGGTGGGCGTGGACGCCGTGTATGCCGAGGTGCTGCCGGAGGACAAGGCCGCATTTATCCGGCAGGAAAAGGCGAAGGGCCACACCGTTATCATGGTGGGCGACGGCGTCAACGACTCCCCTGCTTTGTCGGAGGCGGACGCGGGCATCGCCATCTCCACCGGTGCGGCCATTGCCCGGGAGATCGCCGACATCACCGTTGCCTCGGAGGATCTGTTTGCACTGATAACACTGCGCAGGCTCGGTGAGGCACTGATGGAGCGTATCCACGGCAGCTACCGCTTCATCGTGGGCTTCAACCTGACGCTGATCGCGCTGGGCGTGGCGGGTATACTGCCACCTGCCACCTCGGCACTGCTGCACAACGGGTCCACCCTGGGCATCAGCCTGCGGAATATGACCGACCTGCTGGACGATGAAGAAAATCCCCGAAAATAAGCAAGAAAGTGAGGGAGCAGAGAGGCGGCAAGGTGCTTCTCTGCTCCTTGCAGGCATCGTGTGTTCAGCGTTAAGGTAGGCGGATAGACGCGGAGCATAACAAAGCCCGTATCAGTTTAACTGGTACGGGCTTTGTTGAATAATATGCAAAGTGAAATCAGACCTTCCACCCGGCGGCCTGCTGCCGCTCCACCACGAAGCGGCGATAGAGCCCGTCAACAGCAACCAGCTCGTCATGGGTGCCCTGCTGAACGATCTCACCGTGATCGACAACAAAAATTTTGTCGGCATGGCGCACGGTTTTCAGCCGGTGGACAATCATAATGACCGTCTTATCGTGGGTCAATTCCGCAACAGCCTCCATCAGCTCCTTTTCATTTTCGGGGTCAACATTGGCAGTGGCTTCGTCCAGAATGATGATGGGTGCGTCCTTCATGATGGCGCGCGCAATGGAAATTCGCTGACGTTTGCCGCCGGAGAGCGTCGCACCGCCTTCGCCGATGACGGTGTCAAAGCCGTTCGGCAATGCCATGATAAAGTCGTAGCACCGCGCCTTCTTTGCAGCGGCCTGCACCTCCTCCATGGAGGCATCGGGCTTTCCGAAGCGGATGTTATTGGCGATGGTGTCCGAGAACAGATAGGTCCGCTGGAACACGAAGGAGAAATTGCGGATGAGGCTGTCGTAGCTCTATTCCCGCACATCCCGCCCGCCAAGGCACACGCTGCCGCCCTGCACGTCCCAGAACCGCGCCATGAGATTGCAGAGAGTGGTCTTGCCGGAGCCGGAGGGGCCGACGATAGTTCTCCATGAAGTAGTGCCCGTGTACCACACCCGTGCGGTCATAGTCCCAATCCCATGTGACGAATTGAACGCCGTATTTGCTCGGAGCACCTGCCAGCACCGTGCCGCCAAAGTCAGCGAGGATACGGTAGTCGCCATCCAGCCCGCTGGCTTTGAGCTGTGGGGCGGCTTCCATAGCGGTCATATACTCCAGCGTCTTCGCGGCGATGTCCTCGACGCGATATAGGGCATCCTCTGCCTGGGGCGTGTCCGCATCCTCTCGCCGATAGAATACGCTGCCCTTGCCGGTGATGCGGCAGAGGGGTGCGCCGTTCCAAAGGACAGGCAAGTGTTTGTGTTGCAAAAAAGGAGGTAAGCGGACTTGGATGAAAAGCGGCTGGTAGACGGAACAACGGCACTGGCAGAAAAGCGGCCTCGTGTTATAAAAATCGAGCCTGCGGAGCGGCCTCAAAATGTGCGGTTGCGGGTCGCTGCCTACACTCGTGTCAGCTCAGACTCCGAGGATCAACTCAATTCCTTTGCCGCTCAGAACCGCTACTACACGGAGCTGATCTCTGGCAAGGCCGAATGGCGCATGGTTGACATCTATGCGGACGAGGGAATCACAGGAACTTCGGTGGCCAAGAGGGATGACTTCCAGCGAATGATGGCGGACTGCTGTCGGGGCCTGATCGACCAGATCCTTGTCAAGTCTATCTCACGCTTTGCCCGTAACACCAAGGACTGCCTCCAGAACATCCGTGAGCTAATGACTCCGTCCGCTTCTGCCTGAAAAATGGGCTGGAGCTGCGGGAGTCCATAGAGAGGACGGTGCGGTGATGGGAAACCGGAAGCAGCCCTTCGGCTACAAGATGGCTCTGGGTAAGATCGTCATACAGGAATCAGAGGCGAAACTTGTGCAGGAGATCTTCCTCCGATATATTGCAGGAGAATCCTTGACTGAGTTGACGGAGTCGCTTCGCCAGCAAGATATCCCATACGACGAGGGACGGCTCTGGAACAAAAATATGGTCGCCCGTATTCTGGCAGACACACGCTACACCGGAGAAAAAGAATATCCCAAGCTCATAGATAAGGAACAGTTCATCGCAGCAAATGAAAAACGCTCAAACAAGCCCCAACTTCCGAAAAAGACAGAAGCCCAAAAGGTGCTGCGTAGGCTCTGCGGTGCACCACCATCTGAGCGGGTGGAACAAAGTGTCACCTACCTGCTCAATGGTCTCGCTAATTACCCGGACCACATACAGCATCGGCGCAGTCCTACGCCAGTCACATATTCCAAAACGCAGGAGGCGCTGGATAATGCTCTGGAGCAGCAGCCAATCGACGAGGATAACGCCAAAGTGCTGATCCTCCGGCTTGCGTTGGAGCAATATGCTGCGCTGGGGGATGAAGAATATGAAACAAATCGCCTCCGGCGCCTCTTCTCCGCTTTCGAATGCGCGGCGGAACTGAACGCTGATCTTCTGAAAAGCACCGTGTCCGAGGTGCTGGTGACCCGCCAAAATGTCAAACTGCAATTAAAAAATGGGCAAGTCATAGAAAGGAGCGACCTGCAATGAAAGAGGATGCCCCAAGAGTAATTAAGATCCCTGCCAAGCCGGAAGCCACCCGTCAGGCAGAAGCCCGCAGACAGCTCCGGGTGGCAGCTTACTGCCGAGTCTCCACCAAAGAGGAGGATCAGGCAAACAGCTATGAGGTGCAGAAAGAGTACTATACCGATAAAATCATGTCCAACACCGCTTGGACGATGGCTGGCATCTTTGCGGACAAGGGCATCACCGGAACCTCGGCCAAGAAGCGCGAGGACTTCATGCGGATGATCCGGCACTGCCGCCAGAAGAAAATCGATGTGATCCTGACCAAGTCGGTTTCCCGCTTCTCCCGCAACACGGTGGACTGCCTCTACTATATCCGGGCGCTCAAACAGCTTGGCATCGCAGTCATCTTCGAGAAGGAAAATATCAATTCTCTGGAGGAGGACAGTGAGCTGCGGATCACCCTCTCCGGTGCCTTCGCCCAATCTGAAAGTGAATCCATCTCCGCCAATGTCACATGGGGGAAACGCCGTGCCATGGAAGCCGGAAAGGTCAGCATCCAATATAAAAAGCTGTATGGCTACCGCAAGGGTGAAGATGGTCAGCCGGAGATCATTCCGGAACAGGCCGAAATTGTCCGATGGCTCTATGAGCGCTATCTCACTGGGGCCAGCCTGCGGATGATCAAAGATGAACTGGAACAGCAAGGCGTCAAGTGCTTCGAGGATTCTCCGGAGTGGACCATTTCCCGCATCCGTAGCATCCTGCAGAATGAAAAATACTGCGGTGATGTGTTGATGCAGAAGACCTTCCGGCAGGACTTTATCAACCGCAAGGCCATCAAGAATACAGGCCAGCTTCCCATGTACCTCATTGAAAATCACCATGAGGGCATTGTCAGCCGTGAAAAGTATGATGCCGTACAGGCAGAGATGGCACGGCGGAATGCAGCAAAGAGTCCTTCTAAAAACGCAGTCACAGGGATGGCCTCCTACGCCAGCAAGTATGCGCTCTCGGAGCGGTTGGTCTGCGGTGAGTGCGGGACCCTGTATCGCCGCTGCACATGGACACGAAACGGTGAAAAACGAATCGTATGGCGCTGTGTGAGCCGATTGGACTACGGCAAAAAATACTGCCACAATTCGCCCACACTGGATGAAGCACCACTCCAGCAAGCGATCCTCGCAGCCCTGAACACAGCCATGGCCGACAAGAATAGCTTGATTCGGCAGATCACAGATGCCATGGAAACGGAGATCATCCCATTCCCTGGCGGCATGATGAGCCTCGGAGACATTGAACGCAGGCTGAGAGAACTGGAGCAGCAATTCCAAACACTGCTGGAAAAAGCCGCGGATGATCCTGCCGCCTATGGCGGTCAGTTCAAGGAGATACTGGAAGAGCAAACCCTCCTGAAAGAAAGGCGTTCCGGGATCCTCGCAGATAACAACGAACAGGCAAAAGCCAATCAGCGCATCATGGATGCCGCACAGACATTGGAAAACGCATCGCCCTACATTACGGAGTGGGACGAGAGCGCCGTTCGCCAACTGGTGGAGACAGTAAAAATTCTCTCCAAGGATGAGGTCGCAGTCACCCTGAAGGGTGGCATTGAGCTTTGCCAGAAAATTATGTACTGAAAGAAGGTGGAAAGATGATTTTTGTAACCGGCGATTGCCACGGAAACTTTGAACGCTTCAAGCCGAAATATTTCCCGGAGCAGGCACAAATGACAAAGCGGGACATCGTGATTTGTGCCGGAGACTTTGGTGGTGTGTGGTTTGGAGACGGCCGTGACGAGGCTGCATTGGACTGGCTGGAAAGTCTTCCGTTCACGCTGGCCTTCGTCTGCGGGAATCATGAGAACTACGACGCACTGGAACGATATCCGGTGAAAGACTGGCACGGCGGCAAGGTACACCGCATTCGCTCTCATGTCCTGCACCTGATGCGTGGACAGGTCTTCGAGCTGGAAGGCTATCACTTCTTCACCATGGGCGGAGCAAAAAGCCATGATACGGAGGACGGCATTCTGGAACCGGGTGCTCCGGATTTTGAGCGAAAGCTCCTGATGCTGCAGAGAAAGCCCCGAGCGAGGTATCGCATCAATCACATTTCGTGGTGGGCGCAGGAGATGCCTTCTGAGGAGGAGTACGTTGAAGCACGGAAAAATCTGGCCAAGGTCGATTGGGCGGTGGACTATGTTATCACGCACTGCGCTCCCACCAGCATTGCTCTCATGGAAAACCGCCACAATGAGGCAGACCCGCTCACAGATTTCCTGCAGGAGGTCAAGGAGAGAGCACATTATCACTACTGGCTGTTCGGCCATTACCACGACAACCGGGCCATTGATGAAAAGCACATACTGCTCTGGGAGCAGATCATACAAGTTATCTGAAACAGGTCAAGGCAGAGAAAAACACGGCGATGTTACCGTGCTTTTCGCTGCTTTGAGCGTTGAATCAGGCGCTGTGCGCCGGAGAGGAGAAACTATGAATATCCGAAAGGCTGTGGACTACAGCACAATGTTTGCCACACTGGAATCTGTCATGAAAGCAGATCTGCCGCAGATGGAGCTGTACTGCGAAATCGGCAAGGCCGTCTGTGCCCACTCGGAAAAGGGTGCAGCGGTAGCTGCTGCGGAGTTCATAAAAGAACAATACCCGGATATGACCGGCTTCTCTCCGCGCAATGTGCGCCGGATGCGGGATTTCTGGCAGTTGTACAGCGGCACGCCGGAACTGCTTGGCGAAGCGCTTCACTTGAATTGGACACAGAACATTGTGATCATGGAGGCAGAGCTGCCCGCAGAGGAGCGCCGCTGGTACATCCGGCAGGCTACAGCACGGAATCTATCCAAGGCGGAGCTTCTGCGAATGATCGAGGATTCTGCGTATCTGGAAAGTGTTCTCGACGAAAAGGTCGATGTGTGGTATAATGAGGGCAACGATGAGATTTCGGAGAGAACGCAGTATGAAGAGGATCCTGTTTATCTGTCATGGCAATATCTGCCGCAGCCCCATGGCCGAGTTCGTGATGAAGGACTTGGTAAAAAAGGCGGGACTGGCATCGCAATTTCATATCGAATCAGCGGCTACCAGTCGGGAGGAGATCGGCAACCCAGTCTATCCTCCGGCACGGCGCAAGCTGGCCGAGCATGGGATCTCCTGCGAAGGCCATGCCGCACGGCAGTTGACAAATCGGGATTACGACGAATACGATCTCCTGATCGGCATGGACCAGGCCAACCTCCGGGATATGTACCGTATCTGCGGCGGCGACTATGTCGGCAAGATGTCCCTCCTGATGGATCACACCGCCCATCCCGGCAATGTGGCAGACCCATGGTACACCGAGGACTTCGAGGCGACCTGGCAGGATGTGCTGGATGGCTGCCAAGGACTTTTGAAAGAATTCATGACAGAACGAGGTGATTCAAATGGCACAAAACGATAATATCCAACTGTTCGAAAACAAGCGTATTCGAACCGCATGGGATGAGGAAAAGGAAGAATGGTACTTTTCCGTCGTTGATGTGGTAGCTGTGCTGACTGATCAGCCAGATTATCAGGCAGCTCGTAACTACTGGAAGGTAACGAAGAAACGCCTGAAGGATGAGGGAAATGAAACGGTTACAGCTTGTAACCAGTTGAAAATGACCGCTTCGGATGGCAAAAAACGATTGACTGATGTAGCCGATACCGAGCAGCTTCTCCGAATCATCCAGTCTATTCCTTCTCCGAAGGCAGAACCGTTCAAGTTGTGGCTGGCACAGGTCGGTCGAGAGCGTATCGAGGAGACCATCGACCCGGAGCTGACCATTGACCGCGCTCTGGAAACCTATCTCAAGAAGGGTTACAGCCGTGAGTGGATCAATCAGCGGCTGCAGGCCATCCAGGTTCGTAAAGAACTGACGGATGAATGGGATGCCCGCGGTGTGCAGAAAGGCGTAGAGTACGCCATCCTCACGGACGAGATCTCCCGTGCATGGTCTGGCATGTCCACCCGGCAGTACAAAAATCTGAAGGGCTTGAAAAAGGAAAACCTTCGTGATAACATGACTACGCTGGAACTGGTACTGAATATGCTGGCGGAGGCCACTACCACTCAGTTTTCAAGAGATCGCAAACCAACGACCTTCCAAGAGAATTTGGCAGTTGCCAAGGCGGGCGGTCAGGTGGCTGGACGAACCAGAAAAGACATTGAGTCCCAGTCAGACACGCCGGTCATTACTGCTAAGAATGCCGCACAGCTTAATCAGGTAGTGACAGATCTGCTGGAAGGAGCAGTCTCTGACACAACTGAAGAATCAAAAGACAAGTGAGTTCTGTGCATCAAGTTTTTCTTGCTGTCATACGACGTTTTTTAAAGCAAATTTCAAAAAATCTATAGTGTTGAGTTATGACAAATAAGCCCGATGGTTTTGATACGAGACCATCGGGCTTTTTTAGTATGGAAATTAGTGCAAGAATGTGATACAATCAATTCCGCAAAGGAAAATTGTCAGGTCTGTAAATTTAGGAGGTACAACATGGAACGAGAATACCCCCAGAAAATGTTTTGGCTATTTGTTCTAACGAATTTCCTATTTCACTTTTTCTACTTATCTGTTCCGGGGATCATCCTCTGCATCGTTGGGATTTGGATAAAGACCTGTCTTTACATTGGATGTGCGGTTCTTGGCCTGAATCTGATCCTTTCGATTGTTGAACAGTCACGCATCCGAAATGCTGCCGTGTCTCATAGCGAAAACCCTGAGTTCAACGAACTGATGGACGCATTTTGCAGCCCTGACGGGCTACAGGCAGTCGGGAAAGTACTGGATGAAAAGATCAAATCCACCCCTGATGATGAATCTGAAAAAGGAAAAGACCAATAAGGTATCTTTTGATTCATCTCTCGTCTCATTATGGTTTCACCTTTCACCGCTATGGTTTCATTTTTGAGTGAAACCATTTGAAACCAAATGAAACCGTATCATTTTTATCAACTGTTGCCATAAAGAGTTACCGGTATAGATGCGTCTGGCGCAAAGCCAGGCGCATCAACCG
>OHQH01001190.1_pt1 | contig 11912 bp, 9 predicted proteins | sample 1577891 | NCBI WGS metagenome assembly OHQH01 (sample SAMEA3879601, study PRJEB24766) | human gut metagenome | biome: human-associated habitat; feature: feces | place: USA | collected 1985/1987
GCAACGATTTCGATATCACGAAGCTGCGTTATGACAAGATCATCATCATGGCGGATGCCGATGTGGACGGCGCGCACATTTCCACACTGCTTCTGACGCTGTTTTACCGGTTCATGCCGGAGCTGATTTTCGAAGGACACGTTTATATCGCAATGCCGCCGCTGTATAAGGCGATGCCGTCCAGGGGTGCAGAGGAATATCTTTACGATGACAAGGCACTGGAGCGCTACCGCAAACGTCATAAGGGACCGTTCCATCTGCAGCGCTACAAAGGTCTGGGCGAAATGGATGCCCAGCAGCTGTGGGAGACGACGCTGGATCCGGAGACTAGAATGTTGAAGCTTGTGGAGATCGAGGACGCCAGAATGGCGTCTGAAGTGACGGAAATGCTGATGGGAACCGAGGTTCCGCCGCGCCGCGCGTTTATTTACCGCAATGCGACAGATGCAGAACTGGATATCTGACCGGGCAGATAGCTGATATAAGGAAGAAAAATTGAAAAATGAAATTTTTCAATCGCGAGATTTGTGTCTGCGCGCACTTGACACAAACTCGACATGCGCAAAAAGCGTGCGCAGAAATGAGCGAGAAAGATGACAGAAAAATTATATGATGTGAATGCGTATCTGACAGAATTTGATGCGGCGGTCGTAAGCTGCCAGGTGTTGAAGGAAGGCACGGAGCGAGACGTGAATGGTCAGCTGGCAGTTGGCGAAGCAGCGCGGCCGGATGCGCCACTCTGGGAGGTTGCTCTGGATCGAACCGCCTTTTATCCGGAGGGCGGCGGTCAGCCCTGCGATTTCGGTGTACTCGGCGGCGCCCGGGTGACAGATGTACAGGAAAAGGACGGCATAATTTTCCATTTGTGCAGCGCCCCGCTGGAGGTTGGAAGCTGCGTGCATGGAACCATTGACTGGGACAGAAGGCTGATGCATATGCGGGAGCATTCCGGAGAACATATCATTTCCGGTATCATCTGCCATACCCACGGCTATTCGAATATTGGCTTCCATATGGGAAAGGACTGCGTGACGATCGATTTTTCGGGACCGCTGACGGCAGAACAGATTCAGGAGGCGGAAGACCTGGCGAACCAGAAGGTACTGGAGAATATAGAAATTCTGGCGGAGTATCCGGACAGGGAGACCCTTGCAACACTGGATTACCGCAGTAAAAAAGAGCTGACTGGGGCGATCCGCATCGTTACGATTCCGGGTGCGGATGTGTGCGCCTGCTGTGGAACGCATGTGAAATACACAGGTGAGGTCGGACCTATCAAGGTCATTTCTGCAGAGCATGCAAAGGGTGGAAGCCGTCTGGATATTCTGATCGGGGAAAAAGCGCTGGCAGATTATAAGTGCCGATTCGAAAACACGCAGAAAATCTCGGCATTGCTGTCTGTAAAGCCGGAGCAGACCGCGGAAGCAGCCCAAAAGCTGCTGCAGACGGTGGCTGATCTAAAACAGGAGCTCGGCGCGTTAAAGCTGCGCCTGCTGGAAGAAAAGGTGGATGCCGTAGAGACCGGAAGCAGCGCCTGCGTGCTGTTTGAGCAGGGACTGAGCACAGTAGACGTCCGTAAGCTGGCGGATAAGCTGGCACAGAAGGTCTTATTTGCAGCAGTGTTTAATGGCAGCGATACAGATGGTTATCAGTATGTGATGTGCGCATCTGACCGGGATGTTTCGACGTTTGGCAAGGCGTTCAACAAGGCACTTTGCGGGCGCGGCGGCGGGAAAAATCCAATGATCCAGGGACAGGTAAAAGCAGAGCAGAAAGCAATTTGGGAATACCTGACAAAAGGAGGAGTTTTGCAGGATGGAAAATAAAGACAGAAAGCTGGTATTTTTTGATATTGACGGAACTCTGGTCGATGGACCGACCCATCAGATTCCGCAGAGTGCAGTGGAGGCGATCCGTAAACTTCGCGAAAATGGACACCTGGCATTTATCAATACGGGACGGACGTTGGTGAGCATTGAGCCGAGAATCCGCGAAATCGGATTTGACGGCCTGGTATGTGGCTGCGGAACACATATTTATTATGAAGGAGAAACGTTGTTTAGCCACAGCATTTTGCATGAAAAATGTACGGAAATCGTATATGAGCTGCGCAGACTCGGCATCCCGACATTTTTTGAAGCAGAGGAGCATGTGTATTATGATAGCCGCTGTATGAGCCCGGAGCTTGGCAATTCGGTTTCCAATTTTAAGAGTCTGAACTGCTCTGTGCCGGATATGCCGGAGCGGCCAGAGGACAGTGATGTGGTGTTCGATAAGTTTTTCTGCCTGCTTCGTCCGGATGATCCGGTGGACAAGCTGAGAAGCTTTATCGGAGACGAATTTACTGCAGTGCCCCAGGGAGAGCATTATCTGGAAATCGTTCCGACAGGCTGCAGCAAGGCGGAGGGGATCCACATTTTACAGAAAAAACTGGGAATCCCCAAGGACAACTGTTATGCCATTGGGGACTCTGAAAACGATATTCCGATGCTGGAGGCTGTGCCCCACAGCATTGCGATGGGTGTCTGCTCCAAAGCGATCCTGCCGTATTGCAGCTACCAGACTACACCGGTCCTGGAGGATGGAATCGCAAACGCGTTGAAGCACTACGGGCTGATCTGAGCCGTCTGCGCGGGCGCGGTTGTACTGCAGGAACTGTTAACGGGTACTGGACGCATGATACAGGATGAGATCCTCCTGTAGATTTTTTATGAAATGATGATAAAACAAAAAAGACGGGAAGAAAATCCTGTCTTTTTTTGTTCTGAGTGCTTATAGATTCATACCATGAGGTACGATAGGAATTTAACCCTTGATGCCGGATGTAGCCACGCTTTCGATAAACTGCTTCTGGAAGATGAAGAAGATTACAACCAGCGGGATAACGGCTAATACGGCGCCTGCCATCTGCATCGGGTACTGTGTCGTGTACTGACCCTGCAGAGTGGACAGTGCAGGACCTAAGATCAGCTTATCCATGGAGTTGTTGACGATCAGAGGCCACATGAAGTCGTTCCATGCGAACTTGAAGGTGAAGATAGTCAGCGCTGCCAGAGAGGCACTCAGCACACCGATCAATATTCCCTGGATCGAGCAGGTAGGACTTCGGGAGGATGCGCCCTACGGCGCGCAGCAGATGATTTTGCTGAATCTGGAGCTGTTTTTGCTGACGCTGCGCAGGGAGCGGGAAGAAAAGGCGGACGATTCAAAACGGTTTGAGCTGACGGAAGAGACAGCACATCTGAAAAGTTCCCGACTGATTCAGGTCGTCCACTATATGCAGGAGCATGTTCAGGAGCAAATCGATATGAATACACTCTGTGATGTTTTTTATATGAGCCGGTCTGCGCTGCAGCATCTTTTCCATAAGGAGTTCGGATGCGGACCAATGGAATATTTCAGCAGAATGAAGATCCGACGTGCACGGGAAATGATGCGGGAAGAAAATTGCAACATCACAGAAATTGCTGCACGTCTGTCCTATGGATCGGTACAATATTTTTCCAGACAGTTTAAAAAAGAAATGGGAATGTCTCCAATGGAGTATTTGTCGTCGGTGAAGGGAATCACACAGGCACTTCGATGAAAATATATGCAATTTGTATAGAATATACAAGTTCTTAAAAAACAAACATGCAATCTGAATAAATTGATATTGCCGCATGGTGTACCTCGTGGTAATATACAACCATAGCAGCCGGAAACGTTTCCGGAAGCGTTCCCGGGAGCATTACCGGGACAACAACAGACAGGAATTGCGCTGAGAAAAGCGCCTGTCATCAATTAAAAAGAGAGGTAGAGCTATGAAAAAGAAACTGATCAGTGTATTACTGAGTGCGGCAATGGCAACAACGATGCTTGCAGGCTGCGGAAGCACTGCCGCAGATACCGGAGCTGCTCCGGCAGAAACGAAAGCAACTGAGGAAAAGACCGAAGCTGCAGATACCGAGGCAGAGACTGGAACGGAAGAGGCTGCTGCCACAGGCGAAGGCAAGGTTTATTACTTAAACTTCAAACCCGAGCAGGCAGATGACTGGGTAGATCTTGCAGCAGAGTACACCGCTGAAACCGGCGTACCGGTAACTGTTGTAACTGCAGCAAGCGGAACCTATGAATCTACTCTGAAGTCCGAAATGGCAAAGACAGAAGCACCTACCCTGTTTCAGGTAAATGGTCCCGTTGGTCTGGCTTCCTGGAAGGATTATTGCTATGACTTAAAGGACAGCGAGGTTTATAAGAACGTACTGTCAGACGATTATGTGTTAAAGGATGGCGACGCTGTTCAGGGTATTGCATATGTAATTGAAACATATGGTCTGATCTACAACAAGGCACTGTTAAATGACTATTTTGCATTGGATGATGCAGAGATCAAATCCATCGATGAGCTGAACAACTTCGAAGCACTGAAGAAAGTTGCAGATGGAATTCAGGCTCACAAGGATGACCTTGGCGTAGAAGGTGCATTCGCTTCAGCCGGTTTTGATTCCTCCTCTGACTGGAGATTTAAGACACATCTGGCAAACCTGCCTCTGTACTATGAATATAAGGCAGACGGAATTACCTCTTCTCCTGCTATCAAGGGAACCTATCTGGACAACTACAAACAGATCTTCGATCTTTACATCACAGATTCTACCTGTGATCCGGCTCTGCTGTCCGGTAAGACTGGTGAAGATGCTGCCAGCGAATTTGCACTTGGCGAAGCTGTCTTCTATCAGAATGGTACCTGGGCTTACAACGACATCAAGGATAACGAAGTAGCAGATGAAGATCTTGGCATGCTTCCTATCTATATTGGCGCAGAAGGCGAAGAAAATCAGGGCCTGTGCACCGGTTCCGAGAACTACTGGTGTGTAAACAAGAATGCAGATCCTGCTGATATCCAGGCAACTCTGGACTTCATGGAATGGGTTGTAACCAGCGATACCGGTCGTGACGCTCTGGCAAACACCATGGGCTTTGTAACACCTTTCAAGACCTTTGAAGACGGTTATCAGTCTCAGAACCCGCTGGTACTTGCAAATGATGAGTACACCAAAGCTGGTAAGACACCTGTATCATGGAACTTCACCACAATGCCTTCTGAAGAGTGGAAAAACGGCGTCGGCAGCGCACTGCTTGAGTATGCTCAGGGCACCGGCGACTGGGATGCTGTTGTAACCGCATTCGTAGATGGCTGGAAGACAGAGTATGACGCAGCACATGCGGAATAATTTAGCTGCATAAGAGTCCTGCACCAAAAATCGGTATGCAGGTAAACAAAGAGGATCATAATCAGAGGGCGGGCTATGTGCCCGCCCTTTCCCTTTCACGCACGGGATTTTTGCTTTACGTGCGGTAATTACAGATGTTTTGAAACAATGCCGCCTGTGCGGATGCAGAGAACACGAAAGCGGCAGAATGAGAGGAAATTATGGAGAAAGCAATCAGACGGTATTGGCCGATTTTTGTTCTGCCCACATTTCTTGCATTTATCCTTGGATTTATTGCGCCTTTTGCGATGGGTGTATATTTGTCCTTCTGCAAGTTCACGACGGTAACAGATGCAAAGTTTATCGGTTTTTCAAACTATCTTAAAATTTTTACAGATGCTTCATTTGTACACGCCCTGTGGTATACAGCACTTTTCACAGTTGTGACGGTTGTGCTGATCAATGTGCTTGCATTTGCGGTAGCGCTGCTTTTGACAAAGGGATTTCGGGGGACAAATATCTTCCGGACAGTATTTTTTATGCCGAACCTGATCGGTGGTATCATCCTGGGTTATATCTGGCAGCTTCTGTTAAATGGTGTACTGCTGTACATGAACCGGACACTGACCTATTCCTCCGTCTATGGCTTCTGGGGACTGGTTATTCTGATGTGCTGGCAGCAGATCGGCTATATGATGATCATTTACATTGCCGGAATTCAGAATATCCCCGGGGATCTGATCGAGGCTGCAAAGATTGACGGTGCGACCTCTAGACAGATTTTGAAAAACGTGACAATTCCGATGGTAATGCCCTCCATTACGATCTGTACATTCCTGACCCTGACCAATTCGTTTAAGCTGTTCGACCAGAACCTGGCGCTGACAAACGGCGAGCCCTCCAACATGTCCGAGCTGCTGGCGCTGAATATTTTCCGTACATTTTATGGACGTACCGGCTGGGAGGGCGTCGGTCAGGCGAAAGCGGTCGTATTCTTCCTGCTGGTAGCAGCGATCGCATTGACGCAGAACTGGCTGACACGTAGAAAGGAGGTACAGCAGTAATGAATGTGAGAAAAGCAAAGCATGGCTGGATCTTTACGCTGGTCTTTACCCTGATTTCCATTGCCTATGTATTTCCGATCGCACTGGTTGTGATCAACTCTTTTAAAAAGAAGGCCTACATCAGTAAGAAACCCTTTGCCATTCCGACGGACAAGATGTTTGTCGGCATCGAAAACTATATCAAGGGAATCCAGAGAACCGGCTTTATTGACGCGTTCTTTACCTCTCTCTTTATTACGGTGCTGTCTGTTGGCGTGATCATCCTGTGTACCTCCATGTGTGCGTGGTATATCAGCCGTGTAAAGAATCGTTTTACAACTGCGCTGTATTTTCTGTGTCTGTTTTCGATGATCGTTCCGTTCCAGATGGTAATGTTTACCCTGTCCAAGCTTGCGGATATGCTGAAATTAAATAATCCGCTTGGTATCGTTATTGTATATCTGGGATTTGGCGCAGGGCTTTCCGTCTTTATGTTCTGCGGTTTTGTAAAGAGCATCCCGCTGGAAATTGAAGAGGCTGCGATGATCGATGGTTGTACGCCGCTGCAGACCTTTTTCGGAATTGTTATGCCGATTATGAAGCCAACCTGTATTACGGTTGCAATCCTGCAGACGATGTGGATCTGGAACGACTATCTGCTTCCGTATCTTGTACTGGATATGACGAAGTATAAAACAGTTCCCATCGCAGTTCAGTATCTGAAGGGCGGATATGGCTCTGTCGACATGGGTGCGATGATGGGCGTCCTGGTGCTTGCCATCATTCCGATCATTGTATTTTATCTGGCATGCCAGAAGTACATCATCGAGGGCGTTGTAGCTGGTGCTGTAAAAGGATGAGCTGCGTACCGGAATAAAAATACATATTTAGAAAAAAGAATAAAGCCGTTCGGCTACTGCAAACAGCCGGGCGGCTTTTTATAATTTTGTGATAATTTTGTGATTGTTTTGACTTTACGGGGGTTTTCCTATAAAATGTCGGAGGAAACGCGAAACTTTGACAATTGCGGTCGAAACAATAAGTATGGTAGGGCAGAGAAGCAATGGAGCAGGAAAACAGAGAGTTGGAAGAGATCACAATTAAAGATATTGCACGGATGTGCGGCGTTGGAGTAAGCACGGTATCCCGGGCGATCAATAACCATCCGGATATCAATCCTGAAACGAAGCAGAAGGTAATGGATATCATTCAGAAGTATGGGTATATTCCGAATAACAGTGCGCGGTATCTGAAGCGGACGGACGGAAAGTGTATCGCTGTGCTTGTGAAGGGATTAACAAACCCGCTTTTTGCCGGAGCGATCAAGGTCATGGAGGATGAGATCAAAAAGAAAAAGTATTCCATGGTGATCCGGCACGTTGAATCGGATGAGGATGAGGTTGATGTGGCGTTGGAGCTGGTAAAGGAAAAACGTCTGGCAGGTCTGATCTTTCTTGGGGGACATTTTGTTCATTCAGAAGAAAAGCTGAGTAAGCTGCGGATACCGTTTATTCTCTCAACAGTCGGAGAAGGACCGGACGGAATCCAGCACGATAATTACTCCACCTTGTCTGTTGACGATGAAAAAGAAGGATATCGGATGACAGATTACCTGATTCGACTGGGACACCGCAAAATCGCGGTGCTCGCTGCGGGAAAAGAAGATGTCAGCATCGGTCGGATGCGTCTGATGGGATATTTGCGGGCACTTCGGGAACAGGGAATCGAGCCGGATGAGGGACTGATCTGCTATATGAATCCGAAGCTTCCGTCCTACAGTATGGAAAACGGTTATGTTCTGACCCGACAGCTGCTGGATGAAGGAAAAGAGTTTACGGCAGTGTTTGCTTTTTCAGATACGATGGCAGTGGGAGCCTGTCGGGCGATCGCAGAGGCGGGGAAACGGATCCCACAGGATTATTCTGTTGCGGGCTTTGACGGAATTGAGCTGTGCAGCTATTACAATCCGACCCTGACGACGATCCGTCAGCCGATCCAGGAAATTGCAGAAGAATCTGTCCATCATCTGTTTGATCTGCTGGATGGCAAAAGCAGCCATCAGCATAAGATTTTTCCGGGAGAATTGCTGGAACAGGAATCGACGCGGGCGCTGTAAAGGAATCTGTACTCTGGGAATATATTACAGTTCACTCGTACCCTTCTTAACTCAGATTTTCGTGCAAGCACGGAATCTGAACTCAGAAGGGTACGAGTGAACTGTAACGGGAATATGTTACCGGTTGATATTTTACGAAATAATATTTATAATACTAGTGGGAGAGGAATATTCCTGATTTGAAATGGAGTGTAGAGACAGAAAATGGCAACCTTAAAGGATATCGCCCAGAGGGCGGGTGTAACGGCAACAACAGTATCTCGTGTTATAAACAACAGGGGATATATCAGTGAAGGGACGCGGAAAAAGGTATATGCAGCAATGGAAGAAATGCACTATCAGCCAAATGAGCTGGCACGTGCATTCTCCAAACAGTATACCAATACGATCGGACTGATCGTGCCGCATATTTCGCATCCCTTTTTTATAAAGGTGATCAGTAATTTAGAATCCTCAGCAGCGGAAAAGGGCTTTAAACTGCTTTTGTGTAATTCAAAGGAGCAGCCGGAAAAGGAACAGGATTATCTGGATATGTGCATATCAAACCGTGTGGCGGGCATTGTGCTGTGCAGCAAATATGTTCAGACACGGGAATTTCGCAAAATGAACATCCCAGTCGTGAATCTGGAGCGGGGAGGGGACGATGATACGATTTCCGTACAGTGTGACAACTATCAGGGCGGCAAGCTGGCAGCAGAGCATCTGATTGAATGCGGCTGTAAGAATCTTTTGCATTTCGGCGGCGTCGCCGGTAAGGATATGCCTGCGGACCGGCGTGCGGATGGATTTTCCGATGTCTGTAAAAAGGCAGGAATTCCGTACCGCATATTGGTGAGCGACAGACTGCAGTACGGCTCCATGCATTATGAAGACTTTATCCGCAGGGCACTGCAGGAGTTCCCGGACGTGGATGGAATTTTTGCCAGCAGTGATCTGATCGCTTCTCAGGTGATCCAGGTTGGCGCGCAGATGGGCAAGCGGGTGCCGGAGGATATCCAGCTGATCGGCTTCGATGACGTGATGATATCGACGGTAACAACACCCCAGATCACGACGATCCATCAGCCTGTGGAAGAAATGACAGAATTGTGCGTGGAATATATTGCGAAGAGTCTGAAGAATGAGTCTGTGCCTCAGAAGATTGTACTGCCGGTACGGCTGGTGCAGCGCGGGACTACGGTTTTAAAGACGGAAATATAGAAGAAACTGGTATAAAAAAGAATCCTGCGAAGCAGGATTCTCCGCCTGCGGCGGGTCGCGCAAGCGACATTCTTCCATTCCGCTGCAGTGCGATCCGCGTAGCGCGTTTATTATCGTATGGAAATGAAGTTTCCTATACGATAAAAAAAGGGCTGTCGCCCAGCAAACCTATTTGCTAATGCGACAGTCCTCTATTCATGACAATAGAATGCTCGCAGAGCGTGCATTCTATTGTTTTTCCTTTGCGGTGCAAGCCTTATCAGAATGCGCCGTGATCAACCAAGCTGAGCTGCAACTTCTGCTGCGAAGTCTTCTACCTTCTTCTCGATACCTTCGCCGGTTTCGAAACGAACGAATCCCTTTACAGTCAGGTTTGCATTGTTCTCTTTTGCTACCTGAGCCAGATACTGAGCAACGGTCTGTTTGCCGTCCTCTGCTTTTACGTATACCTGCTCTAACAGGCAAACTTCCTTCAGCTCTTTGTTCAGACGGCCGTTTACTGCGCCCTCGATTACCTTTTCAGGCTTGCCAGCCATCTTAGGATCGTTCTGAATCTGAGCCATCAGGATCTCTTTCTCATGAGCCTTGTACTCTTCGGAAACGTCAGCAGTGGAAACATACTTCGGAGACAGTGCAGCGATCTGCATTGCTACGTTGGTCAGTGCTTCTTTTACTGCATCGTTCTTTACATCGGTGTCAGCTTCTACTAAAACGCCGATACGTCCGCCGCCATGTGTATAGGAAACAACAAGGGGAGCGGTAACCTTCTGGAATCTTCTGATCTTTAAGTTCTCACCGATTACTGCGATCTGCTCAACCAGAACTTCCTTTACAGTCTTGGAAGGTTCTTCATGCCATGCTTCATCCAGGAATGCTTCCAGCTCTGTATTGTCAGAATTTACTGCCTGCTCAGCAACTGCAGCTACGAAGTTCTGGAACTTCTCGTTCTTTGCAACGAAGTCTGTCTCAGAGTTTACTTCTACGACAGCAGCGGTGCCTTCGTCTTTTACAGCAACGCGGCAGAGACCTTCTGCAGCGATACGACCAGCCTTCTTCTCAGCCTTTGCCTGTCCGTTCTTTCTCAGGAATTCAACAGCAGCGTCCATGTCGCCTTCTGTTGCGGTCAGCGCCTTTTTGCAGTCCATCATACCAGCGCCGGTCATTTCTCTTAACTCTTTTACCATTGCAGCTGTAACAGCCATTTTACTTTCCTCCATATAAAATCAGTTTATTGGGTTCTATTGTCAAAAAGTATTTATGCCTCTTCTGCAGCAGCTACTTCTTCGATATCGGAAGCTTCGCCCTGTGCAGCTGCTTCTTCGGTATAAACTTCTTCGCCCTGATTTGCTTCGATAACAGCGTCTGCCATCTTGGAAGTGATCAGTTTAACGGCTCTGATTGCATCGTCGTTACCAGGAATGATGTAATCCAGCTCTTCGGGATCGCAGTTGGTGTCGCCAATACCGATCAGAGTGATGCCCAGTGCATGAGCTTCCTGTACACAGATCTTTTCCTTCTTAGGGTCAACAACGAAGATTGCATCCGGGATTCTGGTCATGTTCTTGATACCGCCCAGGTTCTTCTCCAGCTTTTCCCATTCCTTCTTCAGCTGGATAACTTCTTTCTTAGGCAGAACATCGAAGGTACCGTCTTCGGACATGGTCTCGATTGCTTTCAGTCTCTCGATTCTGCTTCTGATGGTCTTGAAGTTGGTCAGCATACCGCCCAGCCATCTCTCATTTACAAAATACATACCGCAGCGCTCAGCCTCGGTCTTAACAGCGTCCTGTGCCTGCTTCTTGGTACCAACGAACAGGATGGTGCCGCCCTGTGCTGCGATCTCAAATACTGCCTTGTAAGCTTCGTCCACTTTACCTACAGATTTCTGCAGGTCGATGATGTGGATACCGTTTCTCTCGGTAAAGATGTAAGGAGCCATTTTAGGGTTCCATCTTCTGGTCTGATGTCCGAAATGAACACCTGCTTCAAGTAACTGTTTCATAGAAATAACGCTCATTGTTTTTACCTCCATTGGTTTTTTCCTCTGTGCCTTTTTAGAAACATCCTGTAAAGCTCGATTCACAGGATCCACCATTTCCACCCGCCAGCCATCCAAAGCGTTAAAGGACACCGGTGACGGAACCAGACACATGTTTTATGGTCACAACATTAGGATTTTATCATAAATGCTGATGACTTGCAAGACTATTATTTACTTCTTTTCCTTCATTTTGCGGATTTCTCCATAGGCAAATTCGTTGCAGACCTTGATATAAGTGCCTTTCATGCCGGAGGAACGGGATTCGATGATTCCCGCGCTCTCAAATTTGCGCAGCGCGTTGACAATAACGGAACGGG
>OHQH01001192.1_pt1 | contig 11896 bp, 8 predicted proteins | sample 1577891 | NCBI WGS metagenome assembly OHQH01 (sample SAMEA3879601, study PRJEB24766) | human gut metagenome | biome: human-associated habitat; feature: feces | place: USA | collected 1985/1987
CCGCGGCGCTGGCGGATGGCGCGCTCCTCGGCGAGCCCCTGTTCGTAAGCCTCGCGGTTGGCGCGCATGCGCTCCTCGGCCGCAGCTGCGGCATCGTTGAGCGCCGCGGCATTGGTACCGCGGTCGTCCCTGAGCTTTTCGTTCAGCGCGTTTTCGTTCGAGACCTGATTCTGGATGCTCCGCCAGTCGATCGGATCCTGCTCCTGCCGTTCGCGCGCCAGCCGTTCCAGCCTGTCGCGCTCCTGTTCCAGCTCGGCCAGCGTCTGCAGGTCGATATACATCCCCTGGGTATGGGGCTTGCGGCCGACGACGATCTTCGACGAAACGAAGGCGATCATCAGCACCAAGTAGGCGATGAGCGTCACGCACAACCCGATGCGGTGGTCGTACGTCCACGAACCGGCATCCTGCTTCCGTTTCTCGAAAGGCAGGCGCAGGCGGGGGCGTTTGACTCGTTTTTCCGGTTCCGGCGTCGGCATGGCGTGTTTCCTGTTTTTTCCGCACAAAAATACTGTTTTTTTCCGAAATATCCACCCCCGCCCGCGGCGATGTCGCAATAAACCCCTACTTTTTATAATAACCGCATAGGTACTTTTTATTAAGAAAAAATTTTTATCTTTGCGCGTAAATAATCGGAAACACTGCTTATGTCAACAAAACAACAAACGCTGAAGGCCCCGATCTCATTCTCCGGCAAGGGGCTCCACACGGGCGTCAAGGTAACCATGACCGTCAATCCCGCCGAAGTCGACACGGGGATCGTATTCCGCCGCACCGACCTCGAAGGGCAACCCATAATACCCGCACTCTGCGACTACGTCGTAGACACTTCGCGCGGCACGACCATCGAGAGCGGCGGCCACCGCGTAAGCACCATCGAACATATCATGTCGGCGCTCTGGACGCTGGGCGTGGACAACGCCGTGATCGACATCGACGCCCCCGAGACCCCCATCATGGACGGTTCGGCCTGCGCCTATGCCAAGGCCATCACCGAAACGGGCGTCGCCGACCAGGACGCCGAACGCAAATTCTACCACGTGACCGAAAAGATGGTCTACACGATCCCCGAGAAGGGCGTGGCCATCATCCTCTATCCCGACGACGAGTTTTCGGTCTCGGTGCACGTGGACTACAACTCGAAGGTCATCGGCAACCAGTACGCCACCTTCAACCCGGGTGACAACTACGCCGAGAAAATCTCGCCCTGCCGCACGTTCGTCTTCCTGCACGAACTGGAGCCGCTCATCAAAATGAACCTCATCAAGGGCGGCGACCTGGACAACGCCATCGTCGTGGTCGAAAACCCTGTCCCGGCCGACCAGCTGGAACACCTGAAAAAGATCTTCAACAAGCCCGACATCGAGATCAAGGCGGGCTACCTCAACAACCTCGAACTGCGCTGCAACAACGAACTGGCGCGCCACAAGCTGCTCGACCTGCTGGGCGACTTCGCACTGCTGGGCGTCCGCATCAAAGGCCGCGTCTGGGCCACCCGCCCCGGGCATTTCGCCAACACCGAGTTCATGAAGCAGCTCAAGCACACCATCCGCCGGGCCGGCGAAAAACCCCGTTTCCAGTACGACTGCCGCAAGCCGCCGCTCCACGACATCAACGACATCCGCCACATGCTGCCCCACCGTCCGCCGTTCCTGCTGGTCGACCGCATCTTCCACCGCGACGCGACGGACGTGGCCGGTATCAAGAACGTCACGATGAACGAACCCTTCTTCGTGGGGCATTTCCCCGAGGAGCCGGTCATGCCGGGCGTGCTGATCGTCGAGGCGATGGCCCAGTGCAGCGGCATCCTCGTGCTGGGCGACGTGCCCGACCCGGAGAACTACTCGACCTATTTCATGAAGATCGACGGCGTCAAGTTCAAGCGCAAGGTCGTCCCCGGTGACACGCTCCAGTTCGAAATCCACCTCATGGAGCCGATCCGCCGCGGCGTGGCCGTCGTGGAGGCAAAGGCCTTCGTAGGCGAAACCCTCGCCTGCGAAGCCGTACTGATGGCCCAGGTCGTTAAAAACAAAAACAACAAGTAAGCGATGATCAGCAATCTGGCATACATCCATCCCGACGCAAAAATCGGGAACAATGTCACGGTGGAACCTTTCGCCTATATCGCCGGCGACGTGGTGATCGGCGACGACTGCTGGATCGGGCCCGGCGCCGTGATCCACGACGGGGCGCGCATCGGCAAAGGATGCAGGATACACACCGCAGCCTCCGTCTCCTGCCTGCCGCAGGATCTGAAATTCGCTGGCGAGGTCACGACGGCCGAGATCGGCGACTACAACGACATCCGCGAGTATGTGACCATCAGCCGCGGCACGGCGTCGCGCGGCAAGACGGTCGTGGGCGACCACAACCTGCTCATGGCCTACGTCCACATCGCCCACGACGACGTGGTCGGCAGTAACTGCGTCATCGCCAACCGCGTGTCGCTGGCCGGCGAGGTCGAGATCGGCGACTGGGTGGTGATCGGCGGCCATGCCGCCATACACCAGTGGACGCGCATCGGCGACCACGCCATGATCCAGGGCGGGGCGCTGCTGGGGCAGGACGCCCCTCCGTTCGTCATCGTACGCAACGACACGATGCGCTTCGCGGGCATCAACAAGATCGGGCTCTCGCGCCGCGGCTTCACCCCCGAGCGCATCGGCGAGATCCACGACGCCTGCCGCATCCTCTTCCAGAGCGGCCTGAACTACATGTCGGGGTGCGAGGAGGTCGAGAAGCAGGTACCCCAAAGCAAGGAACGCGACGAGCTGGTGAAATTCATCCGCGAATCGAAGCGCGGCATCATCAAGCCCTATGAAAGCGTATCGAAAGAGGAGTAAAATTTCCGTATAAATATTGGTATATTAGAAATTTTCACTATATTTGCAATGTCGAAAGACAAAGCAAGTGGTAAGGGGACGGGGAGTCCCCTTATTTTATACATATTCACGACCGGTATTCAGCTATGATCGACACAAAAAAGATAATCGAGGCGGCGGAGCGCAACCTGCAGGGGACGGACATGTACGTCGTGGGATGCACCTGCACGCCCGGCAACGATATCGAGCTGCTCATCGACAGCGACACCTCGGTGGCCATCGACGCCTGCGTCAGGCTCAGCCGCTCGATCGAGGAGGAATTGGATCGCGACGAGGAGGATTTCTCGCTGACGGTGGCTTCGGCCGGCATCGGGTCGGAGCTCAAGTGCCTGCGCCAGTACCGCAAGCTGGTCGGCAGCACGGTCGAGGTGCTGCTCACCTCGGGCATCAAGGTGCTGGCGAAACTCGACGCGGCCGACGACCAGGGCATCACCCTCTCCTACGAGGAGAAGCAGGCCGTCGAGGGCAAAAAGAAGAAACAGTTGGTGAAAGTCACGCGCAGCTACCCCTTCGATCAGATCAAGTACACGAAGGAGTGGCTGGATTTCAAGTAACAATTAAAAATCAGATAAAGCACACAATGGACAATCTCAATCTTATCAGCAACTTTGCCGAGTTCAAAGAGCTGAAGAACATCGACAAGAGCACGATGATCGGTGTGCTGGAGGACGTTTTCCGCCACGCACTGCAGAAACAGTACGAAACGGACGAGAATTTCGACGTCATCATCAACCCCGAGAAGGGCGACCTCGAAATCTGGCGCAACCGCACCGTCGTCGAGGACGGCGCAGTCGAGAATCCCAATACGCAGATCGCCGTGTCGGAGGTCAAGGCCATCGACCCGACCTACGAGATCGGCGACGAATATGCCGACGAGATCAAACTCGCCTCGTTCGGCCGCCGCACCGTGTTGTCGCTGCGCCAAAACCTGGCATCGCGCATCCTCGACCTGGAGAAGGCCAGCCTCTACGAGAAGTATTCGGAGAAGGTCGGCGAGATTGTCACCGGCGAAGTTTACCAGGTGTGGAAAAAGGAGGTGCTGATCCTCGACGACGAGGAGAACGAACTGATCCTGCCCAAGGCGGAGCAGATTCCCAACGACTTCTACCGCAAGGGCGATACCATCAAGGCCATCGTCAAGTCGGTCGAGATGAACAATAACCAGCCGCGTATCATCCTTTCGCGCACGGCCAACCAGTTCCTCGAACGCCTCTTCGAGCAGGAGGTTCCCGAGATCTTCGACGGGCTGATCACCATTAAGAAGATCGTCCGCATCCCGGGCGAGCGCGCCAAAGTCGCCGTGGAGTCCTACGACGAACGCATCGACCCGGTAGGCGCATGCGTAGGCATGAAGGGTTCGCGCATCTACTCGATCGTCAAGGAGCTGCGCAACGAAAACATCGACGTGGTGAACTACACGGCCAACCCGTCGCTGATGATCCAGCGTGCGCTGAATCCCGCCAAGATTTCGAGCATCACCATCGACGAGGAGAAAATGACCGCTTCGGTCTACCTCAAGCCCGACCAGGTGTCGCTGGCCATCGGCAAGGGCGGCCTGAACATCCGCCTCTCGAAGATGCTCACCGGGTACGACATTGACGTATACCGCGAGGTCGAAGAAGAGGACGTGGCCCTCACCGAATTCGCCGACGAGATCGACGGATGGATCATCGACGCTCTGAAGAACGTCGGCTGCGACACGGCCAAGAGCGTGCTGGAACTGCCCGTAGAGGAGATCGCCGCGCGTGCCGACCTGGAGCTGGAACAGGCACAGAAGGTCGTCGAAATCCTGAAGGCCGAATTTGAAGAGTAACATAAGCAAGAAAGGAAAACACAAGATATGGGTAACGAAAGAAAATTAAGGCTCATTCAGGTTGCAAAGGAGTTCAAGGTGGGACTGAATACCATCACGGACTTCCTGCAGAAGAAGGGCATCAAGAGCGACGGGTCGCCCAATACGCTGGTCGACGCGGAGACTTATGCCGTCCTGGAGAAGGAGTTCGGGGCGAACCGCGCCGCAGGCAATGCACGCGAGTCGATCCGCGAGCGTATCTCCCTGAAGCAGACGACCATCACCCGCGAAGAAGCTAAGAAGCAGGAGCGCGAGGAGGAAAAAGAGGTGGTCATCAAAAGCAACGTAATCAGCGTCAAGGACGAAATCCAGCAGCCGAAGTTCCTCGGCAAGATCGACCTGTCGCCCAAACCCAAGGCTGCGCCGGCACCCGCCCCGAAGGCGGAAGCGGAAAAACCCGCCGCACAGCATCCTGCGGCCCCCGCAGCACCGGCACCTGCCCAGGCGCCCAAGGCTGCCGCACAACCCGCACCGGCCATGCCTGCAACCCCGGAAGCCCGGCCGTCACAGGCAGCCCCTGCCACACCGGCAAGCCCCGCCGCACCCGCAACGCCGGTGCATGCGGCGCCTGCTGCTCAGGCTGCCCAGGCTGCGCCCGCTGAACCTGCGAAACCCGCCGCACCGGCCACGCCGGCACCCGCAGCGCAGGCTCCCGGGCAACCGGACGCCAAGCCCGCAGAAGCCCCGGCCCCCGCGCCGGAACCGACCGCTCCCAAAGACAACATCTTCCGTCCGGAGACCGTGACCCTTACCGGGCCGCAGGTACTCGGCACGATGGACGTGTCGGGATTCGTGGCCGGCGGCAAGCACAAGCGCAAGCGCCTGCAAAAGGAAAAGGTCGACGTCAGCAAAGCCCCGAAGGGCAATGCGCAGGGCGGCGGCAACAAGCAGGGTGGACAAGGGGGCCAGGGCGGCCAGAACCGTCCCGGACAGGGCGGGCAAAACCGTCCCGGCGCCCAGAACCAGCCCAAACCGGGCGAAGGCCGTCGCAACAAAAACAAAGGTAAGGCCGCACCCAAGCCGATCGTACGCCCCGAAGTGAGCGACGAGGAGGTTTCGAAGCAGGTAAAGGACACCCTGGCACGCCTGACGGCCAAGGGTGCCAAAAGCAAGAGTGCCAAATACCGCAAGGATAAACGCGACGCCGTTGCCGAGCGTATGAACGAAGAGTTCGAACGCGAGGAACAGGAACGCTCGACCCTCAAAGTCACGGAGTTCGTGACCGTGAGCGAGTTGGCGACGATGATGAACGTGTCGCCCACGCAGGTCATCACGGCCTGCATGAACCTGGGACTGATGGTCTCCATCAACCAGCGCCTCGACGCCGAAGCGCTCGTCGTGGTCGCCGAGGAGTTCGGCTACAAGGTCGAATTCGTCTCGGTCGAGATCCAGGAGGCCATCAACGACGAGGGCGAAGACAAGGAGGAAGACCTCGTGCCGCGTCCGCCGATCGTCACGGTCATGGGACACGTCGACCACGGTAAGACCTCGCTGCTGGACAACATCCGCAAAACCAACGTCATCGAAGGCGAGGCCGGGGGTATCACGCAGCACATCGGTGCGTACAGTGTCGAGCTCAACGGCCAGAAGATCACGTTCCTCGATACGCCGGGCCACGAAGCCTTCACGGCCATGCGTGCCCGCGGTGCCGCCGTAACGGACGTCGCGATCATCATCGTGGCGGCCGACGACAGCGTCATGCCGCAGACGATCGAGGCCATCAACCATGCGCAGGCCGCAGGCGTGCCGATGGTCTTCGCCATCAACAAGATCGACAAGCCCAATGCCAACCCCGACCACATCAAGGAGCAACTCTCGCAGATGAACTATCTGGTGGAGTCGTGGGGCGGTAAATACCAGGATCAGGAAGTTTCGGCCAAGAAGGGCCTGAACCTCGACAAACTGCTCGAAAAGGTGCTGCTCGAAGCCGAGATGCTCGACCTGAAGGCCAACCCCGACAAGAAGGCGCAGGGCACGGTCATCGAATCGACGCTCGACAAGGGCCGCGGGTACGTCTCGACGATCCTCGTGCAGAGCGGTACGCTCCACGTGGGCGACGTGATCCTGTCGGGCACCTACACGGGCCGCGTAAAGGCCATGTTCAACGAGAACGGCAAGAAGGTCGAATCCGCCGGCCCCTCGACGCCGGTACAGGTGCTGGGACTGAACGGCGCGCCGCAGGCCGGCGATACGTTCAACGTGATGGAGGACGACCGCTCGGCACGCGAAATCGCCAACAAACGCGAGCAGTTGCAGCGCATGCAGGGCATCATGACCCAGAAGCACGTGACGCTCGACGAAATCGGACGCCGCATCGCCATCGGATCGTTCAAGGAGCTGAATATCATCGTAAAAGGCGATGTCGATGGTTCGGTTGAGGCTATGTCGGGTTCGCTGATCAAGCTCTCGAAGGAGACCGTGCAGGTGAATGTGATCCACTCGGCCGTCGGTCAGATTTCGGAATCGGACGTTCTGTTGGCGGCGGCCTCGAATGCCATCATCGTCGGCTTCCAGGTCCGTCCGTCGGCATCGGCACGCAAGCTCGCCGAAAAGGAGGAGATCGAAATCCGCCTCTATTCGATCATCTACGATGCGATCAACGACATCAAGGATGCCATCGAAGGCATGCTCGAACCGGTGATGAAGGAAGAGATTGTCTGCTCGGCGGAAGTCATGGAGATCTTCCGAATTTCCAAAGTCGGCACCGTCGCCGGATGCGTCGTCCGAGAAGGCAAGCTGACCCGCCACACCCCGATCCGCGTGATCCGCGACGGTATCGTGATCTACACGGGCAAGCTCGGCTCGCTCAAACGGTTCAAGGACGATGTCAAGGAGGTGCTCACGGGCCAGGACTGCGGTCTGAACATCGAATCCTTCAACGACATCCGCGTAGGAGATGTCATCGAAGGTTACGAGCAAGTCGAGGTAAAACGCAACTAACCGAATGCAAGGAATCTTATCTAAAATAAGAAAAAAGAAATGAACACTCAGATTAAATTCACAACGGCAGCCGAAGCCGTGAAAGTCATCAAATCGGGTGACCATATTCACCTCAGCTCGGTCGCTTCGGCCCCCCAGTGCCTGATTAAGGCCATGTGCGAACGCGGCGCCAACCACGAATTCAAGGATGTGCACATCCACCACCTGCACACGGAAGGGCCGGCTCCCTATGCCGATCCGCAGTTCGAAGGCATCTTCCAGCTCGACTCGTTCTTCGTGGGCGGGAACGTGCGCAAAGTGACGCAAAGCGGCTATGCGGACTACATTCCCATCTTTTTGAGCGAAACCCAGAAGCTCTATCGCAGCGGCACGGTACCTTGCGACGTAGCGATGATCCAGGTATCGACGCCCGACAAACACGGCTACGTTTCGCTCGGCACCTCGGTCGATGCGACCCTGGCAGCCGTGGAAACGGCTCGCACGGTGATCGCGGTGGTGAACAAGCACGTTCCCCGTTCGTTCGGCGACGCGATGATCCACTCGTCGAAAATCGACCTCTTCGTACAGGACGATACCCCGCTGGAAGAGGCGCATTTCACCGAACCCAACGAGATCGAAACCCGCATCGGCAAGCACTGCGCGGCCCTGATCGAAGACGGTGCGACGCTTCAGATGGGTATCGGCGCTATTCCGAATGCGGTTCTGGCACAGCTCGGCAACCATAAGAACCTGGGTATCCATACCGAAATGTTCGCCGACGGCGTTCTCCCGCTGGTGGAGAAGGGTGTCATCAACGGCGAAGCGAAGAACATCGACAAGGGCAAGATGGTTTCCACCTTCCTGATGGGTTCGCAGCGGGTTTACGACTTCATCGACGACAACCCGGGCGTACTGATGATGGACGTGGGATACACCAACGATCCGTTCATCATCGCCAAGAACGACCGCGTAACGGCCATCAACTCGGCACTCCAGGTGGATATCACCGGTCAGGTTTGCGCCGATTCGCTGGGCACGAAATTCTATTCGGGTGTCGGCGGCCAGATAGACTTCATCTACGGCGCTTCGCTGTCGAAAGGCGGCAAGGCGATTATCGCCATGCCTTCGGTGACCAACAAAGGCATCTCGAAGATCGCTCCGGAACTGACCTGCGGCGCAGGCGTGGTAACCACCCGCAACCACATCCACTGGTTCGTCACCGAAAACGGCGCCGTCAATCTCTATGGCAAAAGCCTGCAGGAGCGTGCGCGGCTGATCATCTCGATCGCCGATCCTTCGGCCCAGGAATCCCTGGACCGGGCAGCATTCGAGCGCTACGGACAGCACCACCACTACGTGAAAAACTACATGGGCAAATAATAAACCTGCCCTTCAAAAGAAAGGCCCCGGATGCAACATCCGGGGCTTTTTTCACTTTCGGCCGCGACCGGCCAATATATCGACTCTGCGGTATTCGTACTCTTGCGCGGGCTTTCGAAAACAATACCCCCGATGGACAATACGAAATATTCGCACCCAAAAACAGAAAAGTCTGCTTCCCAGCAGACTTTTCCACACACAATCTTTAACAAATAAAATTTCTTGGCAAAAATTTTTCTCTAACCTTTCATCAACCCTATTAACACTTATCTCTTTTCACGTTACAAAGATCGCCGTATTATCCATATTCTACAATCGCCGAAACAGGCTAAAACCACAGAAAACCATCCCCATTACAAGGGATAAGCTACCATAAGCCTCCTTCGGACAGGCAAATATGAATCCACAATGCCCCACGATGCCACAATAGATCTCTCAAAAAATCGGGCCGCCGCAAGATACGACTTACGGATGATAATGCCAAATAATTCTTTATATGCCTCCTCAATGTTCCCCGTTGTTCCTACCTGTCCCTGCGGACAGCGGTGAAAACGACTAAAACTCCGGCCGAAATCGGATCGTGTATTTTACATCGAGAGCGTATCGAGATTATGTTGGAACGCCTCCCAATAACGCCCCACCTGATAACCATCGACAAACCCATGATGGAAACTTACAGCCACAGGCATCGTACGGCGTCCCTGCATATCGACCATTATCTTTCCGAATACCGACAAAGGGATATTCTCGCCTGCATTCTGCGGAAACTGGAACTGTAACCCTGTGAAGCTATACCACGGATTCACACTTATAACAAACGTGTCCTTCTCGGAATCGGCTCCGTACGCATCTCCCTCGCCCCGCAGCGCGGCCGCAATGATCCCTCGCGCTTCAGCGACAAACTTCTCCAGCGTATCCTTATAGGGAATGATAACCGATGCAAAGGAGTGATCCTCACGCGCAACCGCCGTATTGAGCCTGATCCGATCATATAGCCAGACCTTTCCATCGACCTGCCTGTACCTCAATGCCTCAATGGAATTGACAGCCCGTAGCGAAGCGTACATCGCATAGTGCGAAAACTTGATACCCAGCGCTTTCGCCCGAATATACGCTTCCGTTACATCGACCTGCGATGTAACACTGTAATAAGGATTGGCGAAATCCCGGAAAAAAAGATAGTTCTCCCGACGATTCCAATTATCAATATCTACCGGATGTTTCATAGTCGCACATAATTATCCCCAAACTTACAAAACATACGGAATTATCCGCGAGTTTTTCGGCGAATAATATGGATCATACATTCAAAAACAAAGCGGAACGGCGTGTGACGGCGAGCGGCATCTTTACCGATTGTCCTCGGTCCCGATTCCATATCGACATATACTCGTCCTTTCCATAAATTTTTTGGAAACAGCAAACTCCGGACTATATGGGATATAGTTGGGTCAAATAATCTGTTTACCAATAAACAAAGTATAGGAAACGATTTGACCGTCGGGTTTTTGAACGGTATATGTAGTTTCTCCCTGAAGTTCCAAACCTTTTCGTTGCTCTTCCCAGGTTATTTCTTTGACAGGACGATTATTTATGGCTACAATTATATCACCGATTTCGATACCGGCTTGCTCTGCGACTCCTCCTTTATATAGGCCATTGACAATCCAGCCACCGCAAATATCCGTACGGTCAACAGTAGCCATATGCGTCACCGACGATTGGGCGTAGGTACCCTGATTCTCATTGCGTTTAACCCATACAGAAGAACTTACCGGATCCAAAACAATGTCGTAGAGCGACCAGATTTCATTACCTATTATACCTATATAGGGTCTGTCCGACGATAATGCCCCCTTTTCATTGAGCGAGTAATCTATCACGAGATTTTCGAGCGTATCGGCCATAAAGAATTTTGCAGCCCTTATCGTAACCTCCTCAGAACCGCCGCCGATACCTCCGGCCTGTGTGCAAAAATATGCCTTCGGCACATCCATAAAATTAAATGCAGACGCCGTTTCATTCGTGAGAATAATCGTGGAGCCGCACCCTAAATCCATTCTAAACCAACCCTCCAGGCTATTTTCATCGTCGATTTGCAGCGTCGCCTTTACATCGATACGGTTATCCTCGAATCGAGCGTCGAGTTTTACATAATTATCGAGCTGTTCAGCTAACAACGGTTCTTTTAACTGGCGCAAATAGCTCTCGCTGAAATTGATTTCCAGAGGATTCATCAATAGATGAGTATTACCTAACAAGCCGTCAGTGTGCCTCCCGAGGAGATCACGCAACTTAATTATAGGTGTAATCTCGTTTTGGTATTCCCTCGCCCCGCAATGGACTGTAATCGGATCGATGAATATTTCTATGCGTTCAGGCTCGCCATTCCCCGCACCTCCCATTTTAGCCTTACCTTTTCGTCCGAAAGCGTTTTGCAGATTTTTGAGTTTCAAATAATCTTCGTCGAGATAGAGAAAGTCAGCTCCTGTATCGTAAATAAGGGTAACGGGAATAGTATCATTCAAGGTCGATTGCAGGTACAGATGTCCGTCGAAAACAAACGGAATAGCTCCCTCAGGAACAGCAGCAATGCTTTTCAACGAAAATAAAGCAGAGAAAAAACAAACTAAACAAAATATTTTCTTCATAACCGAATCTATTTTTCAGCATCTATCTCTAAATGGCCCCATCTAAGAAACGCTATATTGATTTTATTTCAAGACAATTTAACGAATTCTCTCTATTTTTCAAACGATATTCAGCTCATTAACAGGATTTCGGATTCGGGCGCCATCATTCCCGGCTTTTGGCTGCGTTTATAAACCGCCCCCCCACTACGAATACGTGCTGTAAAGCGTAT
>OHQH01001197.1_pt1 | contig 11838 bp, 15 predicted proteins | sample 1577891 | NCBI WGS metagenome assembly OHQH01 (sample SAMEA3879601, study PRJEB24766) | human gut metagenome | biome: human-associated habitat; feature: feces | place: USA | collected 1985/1987
CCGTTTTTTGACCCCATTTTTGCCGGTTGTCCTATATTTAACCACTAAAAATTGGATGAAAACGGCTCTCGTTTGGTCAAATGAGGTCAAACTTTTGTCACCCGTTTAGGTATAAGAAAACCCCGGAAAACATTGATTTTCCGGGGTTTTGTAAACCTTTTGATATAGTCTGAGCAGTCGATTATCTCTTTGGTAACTGAAATTATCGTTTAGGCAACTGGGAATGCTTGATTTTACTGGGTTCTTGGAATATGGTGTTACAAACACGTTACAAATGCAGAACTCCTCATTACTCCTCACCACACCTTAACCTCATTATTTATTCATTACCAATCGATCACACTATGTACATCCAAAACTAAACCCACTTCACTTCTGGCTCATACGCTATCACTTCTGAACTATCTGCTAAAATCAACGCCTTAAGTTGACCTAATGGCTCCTTATTCACGTTTTCAAATATCTCTGCATGATACATATTAAATGTTGTTTCTGGAATAACAGCCATATTATTATCCAGACATACATCAGCACCTACTCTAACCAAACCCTTGAATCGTTTCTCAAACCGATCTTTAAATGCTTTAATAACAACTTCTTCTGTTCTCTCTCCATCTCTATCTACAGAAACTCCATCGTCTTGTTTAAACAAAGCTGAGGTCGGTCTTCCTTTTTCATCCATTGAATCTGGCTGTGATCTTTTTATCATTCTATATAGAAGTTCATTTTCCTGTACTGTTTCTTCCATAAAAAATATCCACAATCTCCTTAATTTTATTCTCCTCTGCTTCTGTGATTACTGACTCTGTTGCTTTTGAATATACCCTCTTAGGAACTTGCAAACACAAAGTCTTATCTTCAAAAATTTCAAATTCTAAATAGCTTCTATCCACTAACTCATATTGAAACTGTATGCTATTTCTTCCAGTTGGATAAATTGACGGTTGTACTGAAAGTGAAGCAACTATTTCTTCGCATTTATCAATTAGTATATCAGAAAACGGTTTTGCTCCATATCCATTCCAATCAAAACCTAAGTTCTCAATATCCCTCAATCTTTTAATACTTTTTATAACATCTGAATCCATAGACAATATGCCATTTCTACTATTGTAAATAAACATTACAACAGATTGCATAGTTTTACCTATATTATGACCTATATCCATACTAATATTCATGTCATTTCTTAAAATTTCAGAATATGTATTATTTTTATTTACTTTATCACTACTCGTAAAAAATTTAGCATCATTTGATAATCTTATACAACTTTGAACCATACTCTATTCATTCTTTCCTTTTGCAAATATATGATATTCACCTACTCTTGTTCCATCTAGTAATATCTCTGTTGAATACATACCAGACTTTTTAAAATCAACATTTTGAAGTCCTGCCGCCACATTAATTCCCATTTGCCCATCTGGTAAATTACTATTTTCATCCTTTTTATATGAGACTATTGCATTATCAATCCCTGCAATTACCTCGTTGTCAGGATTTTTAAATTTTACAATAAGAGAATGATCTCCTTCCGAAATACCCAATAACGTAAAACTTATTGAGAACGAAAATAATCCTGGGATATACTCTGGTGTCATAGCATTCAATACACCAACTATATCCGTTCTTCCATCTACTGTATTTACGTTTAAACAATATATAAAATTTTTAACCTCAGCCATATTAATCACCTCATTTTTATTTTAACATGAATATACACAACAACATAAAAACCTTTTTGATTATAACTTTATTATACCTGATTTTTCACATAACACAAGCTCTCTTTGTCATTAATTATTTCATTAATCTGTATTCTATATTCATGCAATTTGCCTACAGCCTGCATTATCAATTCATTTTTTACATCCCAAATCTAATAACTCATAACCGTTACCGGAATATCTTTATACACCGGAGCACAACTCGCTTGAATATCTGCCACCACGTTCTCTATTAACTCTTTAGGAAATTTTCTTCCTCTCACGTCCAATACAATCTCCTGCATTGATCCTAGAGGCAAATTATTCACTCTATTTGTCACCTGTCTTTTCAGTTCTCTATTTAGATAATACCTACTATTTGAAAAAGCCAGATTATAATTTTTCACTTCAATAGCTTTTATACTTCCATCTGCATTTTTTACTACTACGTCTGGTCGTGTTGCACCTGTAGTTGTAGCTGAAACTTCAATCCCATCCAGATATGAAACTTGCTCTTCCGCTCCTTTAGTGCGCTCAAGAACTTTTAATTCTGATTCTCTTGGGGTGGGATGGCTCCTCGCTGATTTAACCAGAGATACGCTTTCTGATACCCCACCAGTAACAACACCTGCAATCGCTCCAAATTTAAATCCATCACTACCAGCAAGCAAAGCTTGTTTAACTGTTTCTTCGACATTTTGAGTTTCTATTCCTTTTACGATTGCCGTCCCTACAGTACTAATGGCTCCAGACGATATGGCAAAAGATGCTCCTGCTTTTGCCGATGCTACAAAAACCATACTCACTACTACCGGAGCTCCAACTCCTGCTGACGCAACCGAAACAGTAGCACATGCCATGAATAGAACTGAATACAAAAACAATTTCGGGCGTGAGCATTACGAACGAATCAATCTCGTTGTACCTAAAGGCATGAAAGATATCATCAAGGTTCTTGCATCCAGTAAAGGAATGTCGGTCAATGCGTACATGCAAGACCTTGTCAGAAAAGACCAATGCGGTTTATTTGATACAATGCAGATTGCAGAAAAGAACAGAGAAATGATTTCCGGAATCACCAGAAACATGCACGACGGATATGACATCATTTTCAAGGACGGTCATTCCTGCCATTGCCGGACGAAAAAGGATATCTGGTCATGCATCATTGAATACTGCAATGAAAAGGGCGATTGATTCGTCCTTTTTTTATTGCAAAATGTGTCTTACATAAGACTTCCAATGTCTTACACAAGACAAGGTTTTCCGTGTTAGTTACCTGTTAGTTACCGTTGAAATTTTGTGTGTTTTTGTGGTGTCTGATAGATTTATCGGAATATAAAGAAATCCCCGAAAACTCGATGTTTTCGGGGAAATTTGCTCTTTTCTGATATTCGATTGAATTATCTCTTGGAGAACTGCGGAGCGCGACGTGCTGCTTTGAGACCGTATTTCTTTCTTTCCTTCATACGAGGATCACGTGTCAGGAAGCCAGCTTTCTTCAGAACAGGTCTGAAGTCTGCATCTGCTTCCAGCAGTGCTCTTGCGATACCGTGACGGATTGCACCAGCCTGACCGGTGTAGCCGCCGCCCTTAACATTAACGAGAACGTCGAACTTGTCAGCTGTATCAGTAGCTGTCAGAGGCTGACGAACGATTACTTTCAGAGTTTCCAGACCGAAATACTCATCAATGCTTCTTTTATTGATTGTCACATTGCCGTTGCCGGGTACCAGGTATACTCTGGCAATGGAGCTTTTTCTTCTTCCAGTTCCGTAATATTTTGCTGCGTTAGCCATTTTCTAATTCCTCCTTTTCGATCCTTTAGTTAAAATGTCAGTACTTCAGGCTTCTGTGCCTCATGCTTGTGATCAGGACCAGCATAAACGTGAAGTTTGGTGAACATCTGTCTTCCTAAAGGTCCCTTGGGAAGCATTCCTTTCACTGCTAACTCAATAACCTGCTCAGGCTTCTTGTTCAGCTTTTCTCTCAGAGTTGCATCCTTCATACCGCCAACATAGTCGGAATGATGATAATAAATCTTCTGATCCAGCTTCTTGCCTGTTACATGGATCTTTTCTGCATTCACAACGATTACATAATCGCCGGTATCAACGTGAGGGGTGTACTCAGGCTTGTTCTTGCCTCTCAGTACTTTAGCTACTTCAGATGCCAGACGGCCAAGGGTCTTGCCCTCTGCGTCTACTACATACCATTTTCTATCAATTTTAGCCGGGTTAGCCATAAATGTTTTCATAGTGTACCTCCATACAATCTACAGGTCATTCGCTGCGCGTATCCGAACCGGGAATTGAACGAATACAGGTCTGTTTTTGATAAAATGCTTTTCCGGGGCAGGTAAAACATTTTCAGACCGCCACATTTGATAATTATATGCTACACAACCTCTTGTGTCAATCTTTTTTTATTAGATTTTTTCGCTATTTTACAACACTTTTCATGCAGTTACAAACCGCCTTGCATTCTTGAAACCTTTCGTCCTGAAAATCCTTGCATCACAAAAACTCATACTCCACCAGCGTCAGTCCCCGTGCTGGGGCAGTCGGTCCGGCACAGCTTCTGTCACAGTGCTGGAGGATCTCTTTTATATGCTCCGGCGGGTATTTGCCGTTCCCGACCTCTATCAACGTTCCTGCAATGATCCGTACCATATTATAAAGAAATCCTGTACCGGTCACCCGGATCGTGATCAGGCTGCCCTCTTTTTTTACCGAAAGATCTGTGATCGTCCGAACCGTGGTCTCCGTCTGCGTATGAATACTGCAGAAGCTTTTGAAATCATGCTCTCCGATAAGATATCCTGCTGCCGCATTCATCCTGTCTATATCCAGCTTTGTATAGGTAAAATGTGTATACAGTCGGCAGAGCGGATCCGGAAATTCGTCATTGAAAATCCGGTATTCATATGTTTTTTTACTGCTGCACTTACGCGGATGCCAGTGCGGTGAAACCTCATAGGATTTTCGAACCCGGATATCCTCCGGCAAACGCTGGTTCAATGCGTAGGAAAATTTGTCCCCGGGCATCCGGACAGCGGTATCAAATACCGCGTAATTGCAGCGCGCATGGACACCGGAATCCGTACGACTCGCACCGGAAACCTCAATTGGTTCCTTTGTCAGGGCAGACAGCGCACGGTTTAACTCCGCTTCGATGGTATTGCCATTTTGCTGTATCTGCCACCCCTGATAATTTGTCCCGTCATATGCTACCACCAGACAAATGCGGCGCTTTTTTCGTATTTCCATCGTCTCCATTACAGAAGCACCCTCCCGATCAGAACCGCTGCCACCAGATAGGCGACCAGAACTCCATAGCCCATATAGTCCTGCTTTCGATAAACGAGCGGCTTCATCTTTGTCCTCCCCTCGCCGCCGCGGTAGCATCTGGCTTCCATCGCCATGGCAAGGTCATTTGCGCGCCGAAACGCAGCGATAAACAACGGCACTAACAAAGGAACCATCGCCTTTGCCCGCTGGATCAGACTTCCATTTTCAAAATCCGCGCCTCTCGCGATCTGTGCTTTCATGATCTTGTCTGTCTCTTCCAGCAAAATCGGGATAAAGCGCAGCGCGATAGACATCATCATGGAAACCTCGTGCACCGGCACCTTAAATTTTTTAAGCGGATTCAACAGGCTTTCCAGGCCGTCCGTCAGATGATTCGGCGTAGTTGTCAGGGTCATCAGCGATGAACCGATGATCAGCATTACCAGACGAACTGCCATCTTGGATGCCATCTCAATGCCTTCCCATGTGATTTTCAACTTCCAGATCGTCACAGCCGGAGTTCCGGGAGTCAGAAAAAGGTTAAACACAACCGCAAAAAGCATCAGAAATACGATTGATTTCATACCTTTTACCATGAATTTAAAGGGCACATTCGATAACCGAATGCACAGTGCCAGAAACATTGCCGCCAGCAGATATCCCCATACGTTATTCACAACGAACAGGGAAATGATAAATGCAAGCGTCCCTACAAGCTTTACCCGACAGTCCAGCCTATGCAGCACGGAATCCGTCTGATAATATTGTCCAAGTGTAATATCCCTAATCATTTGCTGTTCTTCCTCACTGCCTGCAGAATCGTCTCCTTTGCTTCCTCAATCGTTGTCGCAGAAGGATCCACGTCAAAGCCATTGTCCTTTAGCTGGTGCAGAATATAGGTCACCTGCGGTGCGGCAAGTCCGACTGCCTCCAGCTCCTTTACATGGGAAAAAACCCGGTGCGGTACGTCATCGAACATCACCTTTCCCTTGTTCATCACAATAATGCGCTCCACATAATTCGCCACATCTTCCATGCTGTGGGAAACCAGCACCACGCTGATGCCTGTTTCCTTCTGCAAATGAGAAATTTGCCCTAATATTTCGTCCCTGCCCTTCGGATCAAGTCCTGCTGTCGGCTCATCCAGCACCAAAATATCCGGCTCCATTGCGAGCACACCTGCAATTGCCACTCTCCGTTTTTGTCCGCCGGAAAGCTCAAACGGGGACTGTCCGAAAAATTCTTCCGGAAAACCCACCAGCTCCAGTGCCTTTTTTGCACGCCGCTCGATCTCCCCCTGCTCCAGCCCGAGGTTTTTGGGGCCATAGCAGACATCCGCAAATACATCCGTTTCAAACAGCTGATGCTCCGGATACTGAAAAACCAGCCCGACCTTGCTGCGCAGCGTCTTTCTCGAATAATCCTGAGCCCAGATATTTTCACCGTTAAAAAGAATCGTTCCCTCTGACGGCTTTAAAAGCCCGTTCAGATGCTGCACCAGCGTCGATTTTCCGGAACCGGTATGGCCGATCAGTCCGATAAACTGACCGTCCGGAATTTCCAGATTCACATCATCCAGCGCACGCACCAAAAGCTCCGTATCCGTTCCATATAAATAACTTACATGCTCCAGTTTTAATCCCATTGTTTCCTCACTTTACAGGCATTTGTCTGTTATCCGATGCGCCTGTTTTACTGCCTGTACACAGCTTTTTTAACTCCTCCGTCAGCTCCTGTGCTGTCAGAATGCCATCCGGCAGCTTCAGTCCGCTCTTTTGCAGCTCATAGGCGAGTAATGTAACCTGCGGTACATCCAGACGCAAATGTTTCAACCGCTCCACCTGGGAAAAGATCTCCCGCGGCGTTCCCTGCATCACAACCTTACCTTCATCCATTACAAACACCCGGTCGGCATAAATAACCTCTTCCATATAATGGGTAATCAGGATGATCGTGACATTTTCCACGTCATTCAGTGCACGAGCTGCCCTTATGACATCTTTGCGCCCGTTGGGATCCAGCATTGCCGTCGGCTCGTCCAGCACAATACATTTCGGATGCATCGCAAGCACGCCTGCGATGGAAACGCGCTGCTTCTGTCCGCCGGAAAGCTTGTTCGGAGAATATTTTCGATATTCATACATTCCGACTGCTTTTAAGCTTTCCTCCACTCGTTCCCAGATTTCCTTTGTCGGCACACCGAGGTTTTCCGGTCCGAAGCCAACATCCTCCTCCACGACCTGCCCGATGATCTGATTGTCCGGATTCTGAAATACCATCCCGGCAGTGCTGCGCACATCCCAGGTATGGTTCTCATCTGCCGTATCCATGCCATCCACAACAATACATCCCTCCGACGGCAGCAAAAGCGCATTAAAATGCTTCGCCAGCGTCGACTTTCCGGAACCGTTATGTCCCAGGATCGCAATAAATTCGCCCGGCTCCACCGAAAGATTTACATCCTTTACCGCTGGAACCTCTCCCTCCACATTGCCTTCCTCATCGTGACGGATATAATGATAGCTTAAATGTTTCGTCTTTATAATGCTCATGTTTTCCTCTCATTTCTGAGCACGCTTTTTGCGCATGCCGAGTTTGTGTCAAGTGCACGCAGATACAAATCTCGAGCTTGAATAATTTTATTTTTCAAGCTTCTTCCCGTCTGCACAAATGCCTGCTGTTTCAATGTTTCCAGAAAAATCGGGGTCAATCCTGTTCCATTTTAACAGCACACCTCCTGAATGGCAAGGACAATCCTGTTGCGGCTTTTATCACACTGCTGTATAATCATCCTGCGTACCGGGTTTTCGACGAACACCATCGGCATGACCCTCGTTGAAATTTTCTTCATCTCCGGCAAAATACACCCGTCCGCATAAACACTTTTATATAGGATTGAAGCATTCTTATGAAAAAACACTCTAATGATTTCGGAAACGACTCTGTACCGGGACTGGTTCTGCGAACCTCGATCCCCTTTATGTTCGCGCAGTTTGTCAACGTTCTTTACAGCATCGTTGATCGCATTTATATCGGGAATATCCCGCAGATCGGAGATGTTTCCCTGGCAGGCGCCGGCATCTGCGCGCCCGTCATCACGCTGCTTTCTTCTTTTGCAACACTGATCGGTATCGGCGGCTCCGTCCTGTTTTCGATGCGTCTCGGAGCAAAGGATCAGGAAAAAGCAAAAAATCTCCTTGGTACAAGCTTTTCCATGCTGCTCGTTTTTTCCGCTGCGCTTACCATTTTGTTTCTATTGCTGAAAGCTCCGCTTCTTCAATGGTTCGGCGCAAGCAAAACAACATTTCCCTACGCCAATACCTACATGACGATTTATACACTCGGCACGTTCTTCGCCCTGCTGTCCATGGGCATGAACTATTTCATCACCGCGCAGGGATATCCGGGGCTTGGGATGGCAACAACCTTGATCGGTGCGGTTGTCAACATCGTACTGGATCCCGTATTTATCTTTCTGCTGCATATGAATATTGCAGGTGCTGCCCTCGCTACCGTCCTCGCGCAGTTGTCTTCCTGTGTTTTTGTCCTGCTGACGCTGAAACAGAAAAAAATGCCCATTCCCCTGACACTGGCACCGATCCGGCGTTCTACCGCAGTACGCATCCTGAAAATGGGCTTTTCTCCCTTTTTAATTCTTGCAACCGACAGCGTGATCATCATTGCCCTAAATGCAGTCCTGCAGCATTTTGGCGGTCCGGAATACGGAGATACTCTCATCACCTGCGCAACCATCGTACAGAGCTACATGCTGCTCATCACCTCTCCGATGCTCGGCATCACCGGAGGCTCCCAGCCCCTCATCAGCTTCAACATGGGTGCCGGAAAGGTTGAGCGCATCCGCAAAATTGTACTTTGCGTCCTGCTTTTATGCATCGGTTTTACGACGTTTATGTTCCTGCTGTCCCGTTTTGTTCCGCAGTATTTTGTCCGAATTTTCACCCAAAACCCGGAATACGCATCTCTTTCTGTCTGGGGCATTCAGGTCTTTACCCTCGGCGTTATCCCTCTGAGCTTCCAGTATGTCTTTGTGGATGCCCTGACTGCCATGAGCCTGACAAAGCTGTCCCTGTTTTTATCCCTGCTGCGGAAAAGCGAGTATTTTGCAGCGACCTGTCTGCTTCCCCTCTTTTTCGCTGCAAGGATGTGCTTTTACGCGGAACCCATCGCAGACACGCTTTGCTTCTTCTCTTCCAGTCTTGCCTTCTTCCTGATCTATAAAAAATATCTCAAAGGAGAAGGACGTCTCTCACAGCTTCGCCTGTGAGGGCCGTCCTTGTAAAAATAGCGATCGATAAAAAAGAATGTGCCTTGGCACATTCTCGCGCCGAGGCGCAGAGCGAGCATTCTATTATCACGAATTAAAAAGAGCCGGATAAACTCGACAGACATTTTCAGTCCGCCGTCTTATCCGGCTCTCCATTTCTTCAGAATGATTTGCTCTCCGATCGGAAAACATACCATCATTTAATTTGAAAAATCTCTGATTAGATCAGCTCCAGTACAACTTCCATTGCACCATCGCCCTTACGCTGGCCGATCTTAACGATTCTGGTGTAACCACCCTTACGGTCTGCGTACTTGGGAGCGATTTCATCAAATACCTTTGCAGGCATATCGATCTTCTTGGTGTTTTTCTTCTTACCAGCTGCTGCGGCAGGAACCTCAGTAACAGGATAGAATACTTTCAGCATCTGACGTCTTGCATGCAGTCTGGAAGGCTGATCTTTCTTGATCTCCTTCTGAACTTCATCGTAAACGGTAACCTTCTTGCCATCTACAACTTCTTTTACTCTCTTGCCGTCTTTGTCTTTTCTTGCAACTTTAGCTTTTACAGTAACTTCTTCGAAGTTATCTTTCTCGCGAACTGCCATTGCAATAAGGCCTTCTGCAATTTTACGGATTTCTTTTGCTTTTGCTTCTGTGGTAACAATTTTACCATTGTTTAATAATGCTGTTACCTGATTTCTCAGTAATGCTTTTCTCTGGGAAGATGTTCTTCCTAATTTTCTATACTTTGCCATTTTTATTCCTCCATTTGTGGTACATCCGGCCATGCTCATCGGACTTACTTACCGAATGCTTGTTTTGTGCCACTCATGAACCAACATCACCACGCTCTTCGGACTTACTGGTGCTGCTGCACTGAGTTATCTTAAACCTCGTCGCCCTGATTGAGCTGAAGGCCTAATTCTTTTAATTTTGCTAATACTTCTTCCAAAGACTTACGTCCAAGGTTACGAACTTTCATCATATCTTCCGGTGTACGGTTTGTAAGTTCTTCAACAGTATTGATACCTGCTCTCTTCAAGCAGTTGTAAGAACGTACGGATAACTCCAGTTCGTCAATGTTCATCTCAAGAACTTTTTCCTTCGCATTGTCTTCTTTCTCAATCATGACTTCTGCTGTCTTAGCATTCTCGGAAAGGTCAATGAAAAGACTTAAGTGCTCGCTTAATACCTTTGCAGCTAAGCTGACTGCTTCATCTGGAGCAAGTGTTCCATTGGTATATACATCAAGTGTCAGTTTATCGTAATCGGTAATCTGACCCACACGGGTATTCTGAATGGATAAGTTCACACGCTCTACCGGTGTATAGATAGAATCTACTGCGATTACACCAATTGGTAAATCTGCATCTTTGTTCTTATCTGCGCTGACATAACCTCTACCTTTGGTAATGGTTAATTCCATGTATAATTTGGAATCAGCACCGCCGTTTAAGTGTGCAATTACTAAATCCGGATTCATGATCTGAATATCCTGATCTACCTGAATATCTGCTGCTGTAACAACGCCTTCACCACTGAACTCAATGTAAGCTACCTTAGGCTCATCATCAGCGCTGTTATTACGGATTGCAAGCTCTTTGATGTTCATAATGATTTCAGTAACATCTTCCTTTACGCCAGGAATAGAACTGAACTCATGAAGTACACCATCGATTTTAACCTGACTTACTGCTGCACCTGGCAGGGATGACAACATGATTCTTCTTAAAGAATTACCAAGTGTTGTACCATATCCTCTTTCAAGCGGTTCTACAACAAATCTTCCATATTTTTTATCTTTGCATATTCACGTGCGGCTTTTTTTGAATCTTTTAACTCAAATATTATCGAACAAATTTCACCTCTGGCACTGGCATTATTACCATCATATACAGCATCAATCCCAAGGAGGTCGTCGGAACAAAAGCGAAACTCGGGGTTTCTATAGGCATGTCCGTATTTTTCGGATGCAACTCTTAACCCGTTTTTGTCAACTTCAAGATCCCAGAACTTAAAGTTCTTCATGTTCTCCCCTTCTGAAGCTAATCTTTTTAAAGTATCAAGGCTCTGCTCATGTAAAAATTTATCCGCTCCTTTTTTAATTTTTAGAGCCATACCAAAACTTTGATGTCGAAACTGATTATAATTATTAGTTACACGCATAATTGGCTATTTATCCTTTCAATGTAGAAATTAAAACTAAAGCAACATTTTTTTGTCAATATAAAAGAAAATATTACAAAATATTATGAACATTTTTGAAAAGTTTATTAAGAACAGGATATGATGCAACAGCCGGTATAAGAGTAATAACAAGAAGCACAGGAATTATACCTTTAGCCTGCGCGACAAACCCGACAAAAGAGAGAGCAATTGCAACGATACCCCACGAAAATCCGTTAATAAATCCGCCGATAATACTTTTATACTGAGGCAGAGTACTCTGTGCCATAACCATCGTAACCGGCATTGCCATACCTGTACAAAAGCCCATTAAAACGAAAACGCCAAAAGAAACAAGCGGAAATATTTGATATGATAGAGCAAAT
>OHQH01001200.1_pt1 | contig 11831 bp, 10 predicted proteins | sample 1577891 | NCBI WGS metagenome assembly OHQH01 (sample SAMEA3879601, study PRJEB24766) | human gut metagenome | biome: human-associated habitat; feature: feces | place: USA | collected 1985/1987
ATAAGGCAAAGTTGAAAGCTGCCATTGACCGACTTCTGCCAGCCTGTTCCAACCTGGAAGAACTGCTTCGCCGCCTGCAGAGAGAAGGTTATGAGATCAAGCGCGGCAAGTATATCTCTGCCAGAGCACCGGATCAGGAACGGTTCACCCGTCTGAAAACGCTGGGGGTTGACTACACCGAAGAAGCCCTTGCCGCCCGGATTGCCGGACGTTCCAGGCCTTCCCGCCAGCCGAAGCAGCAGAGCGGAAAGATTTGCCTGCTCATTGATATCCAGAACAACATCAAGGCACAGCAGAGTGCAGGCTTCACCCATTGGGCGAAGCTGAACAATCTGAAACAGGCCGCCAAGACCATGAATTTCCTGACGGAACACGGGATAAGCAGCTATGGAGAACTGGAAAGCAAATTGACCGCAACATCCGCACGGAGAGATACCTCTCATGCAGAGATCAAGCGGATAGAAAGCAGAAGTGCCGAACTTGCCCTTGTGATGAAGCATGCCGGAACTTACCGTCAGCTAAAGCCGCTTTATGAAAGATACCGTAAATCGAATGATAAAGAAAAGTTTCTGCGGGGGCATGAGAGCGAGATCATCCTTTTTGAAGCGGCCGCCAGAGAATTGAAACGGCTGGGGGCTGTGCCGCTGCCGACAACGGAAAGCATGAAAACGGAGCTTGCCAATCTCAACGCAGAAAAGGAACGGCTCCTTGCTGAATACAAAGCCGCAAGAACCGAAGCCCAGGAATACGATACCGTCAAGCAGAATGTGGATGCGCTGCTGACCGTTGCAAAGGAACAGGAGCAACAGCGGCGGCATGAACTGGAATAAATTTCTTTGAAAGACGCTGGGCGCAGCTCCCGGCATCCTGTATAATGGAACTGCGGAAGGAGGTTTTACCGATGACAAGAAGCGAAGCAATCAAAGCATTTTTCTTCAAAAGCGTATTGCCCGTGACCGTGGCACTGATCCTGTATTGTATCTTCAAATCCGCCTGCATGAAGAACGGAGAGCTTAACTATGTATGGCTCTGGATACTCTGCGGGCTGCCGTTTGGCCTCCATCGGATGTGCCTCTGGATCGTGCCGGGCGGCGGCTCCCTGGGTGGAGGGATTGCCCTGTTTGCATTGAACTTTATTATCGGCGGTGTGATCGGCGGTTTCGTTCTGGTCTGGCGATTGATCGTGGCGGTGTGGTATGTGCCGCTGACGGTGTACCGGCTGATCGTTGGATGATTTTCTTGCGTCATGGAAATATGGAAAACTGCCGCTCGTGCCGATGGAAAAGCCATTCACAACCTGATGGAAAAAGACAAGCCTTTTCCCACAGGTCTGCAAACAGCTTTCCCACAGCCTCACAATCCTGGCAGTTTACGCACATTCCCACAACGCCTACTACGGCGGCTATCCATCCTTTCCTATCCAATCCTAAAAAATACTATGGAAATCCTTCTCTAACTGAGGTACAGTTTGTACCCCTGTTCAAATAATTTGATTAAAAAGAAAAAGCGGGAGTACAGCCGATCGGACGAACCGAAAAGCTGTACTCCCGTTTTGTGTGACAGAAAGTGTTTGAAATCGAGCCTTTTTCTCTGTGTGCCAGCAAGCAGACCGACACATGAGAAATCATAAAGGCTACCTTTGAAAATACGGATACAGGGAATTATTCTGCGGTTTTTCCACCCTTATCTTCACAAATTTTAGATCGTTTGGAACTGTAATGCGGACAAGCGATCAGACACGCCCGGAAACTCTGCTTGCAGCCGTGAACACATTTTTTACAAATATGGTTATACTGCCGCCTGCCGTTCTCACCCAGGAAGAACGCCCATTCCAGCCGCCATTTCTTGCTTCGGCTCATAGGCAGTCATGCTCCGGCACATCACGACCGGGCTTCTTGCCCTCCGGGGACTTATGCTCTGCACACTCCCGTTTTGCGTCCTCCAACCGCTCACGGATGGAAGGCTTCTCCGGCGTTGTCCGCTCCGAGTGCTCCTTGGCCTTTTCCAGTTCCTCGCCGCGTCTGCCGTTGTTGATAACGCCGTCGATCATGCCGTAGTCATCCTCCAGCGTCATTTCAGCGGTGCGGAGAGGATTGTCCTTTTCCGGCTGCTCCGCTGCCACGGCAAAGGCCCGTGTGCCGTTTCCCATGATAAGATACTTTCCATCATCGGAAATATGGTGGACGCCGTAACCGGCCGCCTCCATCTGCTCCCGGCTCATAGCCGTCACCTGAAAGCTGCCCCTAGGTGTCTGCACACGTTCGCCAGTTTCAAAACGGTCTGGCAGATAAGCGAGGTCTTGCTTCTCTGCGGGAACAGGAAGAACAACGATATTGCCATTGATCTGCATAAATCGTTCCGGCGTTTTGAACTGTTCCGTGTATTTCTGAATCAGTTCCGGGGACAGAGACGTAAAATCTTCCTCGCCAAGTCCAACCATCAGGAAAGTTCCTGCTACGATATCATAAATTTCTCCATTTTCATCCCGCAGCCCACGGTTCAAGTCAAGCCCTATGAGCTTTCCTTCATCATTGCAAACCAGCGCCACCGGGTCAGAATAGGGATAAGTTGCGCCAATGTCTCCGCCGACCTCCGCCTGCAGGGAATGAAGATCGGGGTCGATCTCCTTCACATAGGGTTCCTTCATAGGCTCCACTACAAGCACAGTCATCTTTTCCGAGGCAACCTTCTCCGCAGCGGACAGCATTTCATCCGCATGGGACTTCTCCGGGTCATCCAAAGCGGCCTTGACCTCCGCCGGATCAAAATCAAGAAATTCCTCATAGCCCGTGGCATCCTTGAATTTTTCAATCTCCGAAGGGAGATAGTCCTCCTGCGCCTGCCCCAGCGCCGCCAGCTTTTCATCCAAAGCAGAAATGCGTCCTGCCATCAGGTTTTCGTAAAGTTCTTCCTTTGCGGCGTGCGCCTCCGGGTGCTCCGCCGCATACTGCGGATCGTTCTGACGGAAAAACTCGTCCATGTCAAAGGCGATATCCATAGCCCACTCGGATTTTTCTTCTTCGGGAAGATCATCCTGGAAGGTCATCACCCGGTACTCGTCGGGGATACTGCCGCGCTCGCCGTCATAATACTCATGGAAGCTATCGCCTGTATCACGCACATAGCCCTGATCCGTGAAGGCGCCGTTTTCATCTATCGCCACGTCCCGGCCGTAGGCCTCATAGTCGATGTAATTCTGCAAATGCTCTGGCACCTGCATAACGTCCAGTTCTTCGATGTAATAGCGGCCCAGATCGTCATAGTCATGGATATCGGGGTAAACCTCATAGCAATCCAGATTCTCGGTGAGGTTGATGATCTCCTGCAGGCTGCCGCAATGGTCGCCCATTTCCATACCGGCCTGAAACTGTGCGTATTCGCTTTCGCTCATTTCATCCAGCTTCGATGCCAGATAATTCAGCTCGTCCAGATTCTCATATTCACCCAGCTTACTGTAAAGACCGTCCACATAGCAGTCATAGTCCGTGATGAACCATTCCTCATAGGGCTGGCCGAAGTCATCCTTCTGGCCGATCCCGATCCGCTTAAACACTTCCTTCAATTCCTCGGCGGTGGTGGGAAACTTCACCCACTCGCCCACAAGCTCGCCCTCATTGTACTTCCCAAGATTGGTGATAAAGGCGGCAAAGGGATAATCCTTGTCGTGATCGTAATATGGCATATCAGCACCTCCTTACAGTTCCGGCGCAGACTTTTCCTTGTGAGGCTGCGCCTTGTTTTTCTCCGCACATTCCTTCTTGCCCTGTTCCAGCCGTTCCCGGATGGAGGGCTTTTTCTCCGGCTCCGCAGGGCGTTCATGCACCCACTCGTCGCCGGAAAGAGAAATATATCCGTGTTCCGTAAAATGGCCCTGTTCCTCCTGCATGGCGTACTTGCCAAACGGAACAGGGTCGATCGCTTTCAGAAGTTCCGGGGGCAGCAGCATATCCATGTGCTGTGCCAGATACCGCCACCCCAGATCATTCAGATCGTGGATGTTTGGCTCAAATACGAAATAGTCGATGTTGGCCGCAAACTCCTTGAACTGCTCCGGCGCTGTCAGCTTGAAGGGCGATGCCTGCACCGCCATCAGTAGCTCCCGGTCCTCCGGGGAGAGGGCAGCCACCGCCGCCCTCACTTCGGGTAAATGTTCCAAAGTCTTATTTTCTGCCATCAGCACCAACCTTTCTTTTCGGAAATTCCAACTTAAAATTGATGTACTTGCCGCCCGTGTCGTCCAGGATCACCGCAGCGTCATAAGCAGCCTGTTTCTTTTCAGACCACATTCCCTTGACATTGGTGCGACCCTTTTTCAGAAGGTCCGTTGCCATCTTCTTTGTCAGTTCCTTCTTGCGACTCGTCCAGAAGCGGTCATTTTTCCAGAGGACAAAACCGCAGGACCGATCCGAACACGCAAAGTTCTTCTTGCCCTCATAAACCGGCTGGCCGCAGCGGGGGCAGGTACCGATCACTTCCTTCTCCGGGGCAAACAGCTTTTTGCCATCCTCGGAAATGCAGGAATAGGTGGACACGATCTCTTGAACCATCGTGCGGATACCGTCCATGAAGGTATCCGGGTCAGCATTGCCCTTTGCGATCTCCGTCAATTTCTGTTCCCATTCTGCGGTAAGCATGGGAGAGGTCAGCGGCTCCGGCAGGACCGTGACAAGGTTGATACCGGCTTTCGTGGGGATCAGGCTCTTGCCCTTGCGCTCCACAAATCCGGCTGCTACCAGCTTTTCGATGATGGCCGCCCTGGTCGCAGGCGTGCCAAGACCTTTTCGCTCCGCCTCGTCGGGGATATCATCCTTTCCTGCGTTCTCCATCGCGGACAGGAGGGTATCTTCGGTATAGGTCTTCGGCGGCTGGGTGAAATGCTCGGTAACAGCAATTTCCGCACCGTCAAAAGTTTGCCCTTCGGTGAAGTCCGGGAGCGTATCGCCGTCCCCATCCGCAGGCTTTTCCTTCAAGAAGGCACGGAAAATGCGGTCGATCTCCCGCCAGCCTTCGGAGATGACGCGCTTGCCCTTTGCGGTGAAGGAATGGCCGCAGCAGTCAAATGTGGCCGTGACCGTCTCATACCCATACGGCTCCGCCGATGCACACAGCAGCTTGCAGCAGACCAAGAGAAACAAATTGCGCTCGCCCAGGGGCAGAGCCTTGATATCCGCTTTTTCAATCTCCATCGTGGGGATAATGGCGTGGTGGTCGGATACATCTTTGTCGGAAATCATGGCCTCCATCAGAGGGAAGAAGTCTGTGCAGCTATCAAAAGGTGGCAGTTTCGCCGCCAGGTGGATCACGCAGGACGCCGTTTCCGCCATATCGGAGGTCAGATACCGACTGTCTGTGCGGGGATAGGTCAGTAGCTTCTTTTCGTAGAGGCTCTGGGCGTAGTCAAGGGTCTGCTTCGCCGTGTATCCGAACAGGCGGTTCGCCTCACGCTGCAAGGTGGTAAGATCATAGAGCTTCGGCGGCTGTTCCTTCTTCTGCTCTTTCGTGACAGAGGTACAGGTGATGGCCGCACCCTTGCACATAGCCGCTGCCTGTTCCGCCTCCGCCGGATCGGTGAATTTCTCCGACACCGCCTCGGCTCCATCCAGCGTCAGGCGCAGCAGATGATATTTTTCCTTGTGAAACAGCGTGATCTTCGCGTCACGCTCCGCCAGCATTGCCAGTGTGGGTGTCTGAACACGGCCCACATTCAAGGTGCGGTGATAGAGAACGGAGAAAAGGCGCGTGGCGTTGATTCCCACCAGCCAATCCGCTTTCTGGCGGCAGAGGGCAGATTGATACAGGGCTTCATAATCGGCGCCGGGGCGCAGGTCAGAAAAGCCCTCTCGGATAGCGCTGTCCTCCATCGAGGAAATCCAGAGACGGAGGACCGGCTTGCGGCAGCCAGCCATTTCATACACCAGACGGAAGATCAGCTCGCCTTCACGCCCGGCATCACAGGCATTGACGATGGTATCCACATCGGGGCGGTCCATCAGGGCACGGAGATTTTCAAAAGCATCCTCCTTGCCCGGTGCCAGCACATAGCGGAACGGCTCCGGCAGAATGGGAAGATCGTCATAGCGCCATTTCTTGAAACGCTCGTCATAGCCGCCCGCATCCATCGGGGATACCAGGTGCCCAACGCACCAGGATACAAGAAGGCCGCTGCCCTCATAAAAGCCATCGGCCCTGGATGAAGCACCCAGGGCCGATGCGATAGATTTTGCCACACTCGGTTTTTCTGCGATAATCAGTTTACTCATTCTTTTCCTCCGTTTCCTCGTCCTCGGTCAGATATTCTTCTTCATCCTCCAGGTCGAAATCATCCAGATCAGCGGGAACTTTCTTGCCCTGCTTCGGTTTCAGCACCAGGAAATAGACTGCCGCGCCGCCTCCGGCTGCAAGGATCAGCAGCACCGCCAGGATCGCCCCGGTATTGCTTTTCTTTTCGGGTTCCGGATTCTCCGGCTCGGTGGGCTCCGCAGCTTTCTGTTCTGTGCCAACACATTCACTGAGGTTTTTTACGCAGACCGGGCAAGCGGTATTGACCGCTCCGGCCTGGCACTTCTCCGTACAGGTGCAGACAATAGGCGTTTCCGCCTTTTCTCCGTCCTCCGTGAGTGCCATGAGGTCGGCTTCATCCACCTGGTTCAGAAAATGCACGGTTTCCTCGCCCTCGTCGTCACGGTCGATAATGAGATAGAACACATTGCCGTTCTTCGTTTCCACTGTGATAAACTGTTTGCCACTGGTGGTAGGGCTGCCGATATCGTCGATCAGCGAAAGGTTCCCGTCCGGCGTCAGGGCGGCACCGCCATTCAGACCGCCGCCCAGCATCCCCAGCAGATTTTCCAGCGTTTCCGCGTCCAGAGAGAAAGGACCTTCCCCGGAGCCAGCCTCGCCGTCACTTACCGTCATGTAGCCGGAATAGACATAGCCGATTTTCTCTGGCAGGATGACCTTCAGCCAGTCGCCGTCCGTGCCGATCACCTTCACGGTCGTTCCGTTGGGAAGCTGGGTGAAGGCGGTGTAGTCCATTCCCGCACCCGTGCGGACATTCAGATTGCCGCCGCCCGTGGTGACGGTGCCGGTCTGCCCGGAGTCATTTTCGCCGGAACTGAACTGGATACCGTCCTCGGTGACGGATACCGTGACCTGGCTGCCGGCCAGAGCGGAAAGCAGATCAGAGACATCCCCGGCCGTTTCCTGTTCAGCCACGGACTCCGTGCTTTCCTCGCCGCCGCTGGCAAAGGCGGTGACAGAAAAAGCGGCAGTGCTGAGCACCACCGCCAAAAGAGCCGATACCATTTTTGTCATAAAGTTATGCTTCATCCTCGTATCCCTCCGTTTCCTCATTCTCGGTGTTGCCCTCCTGCAGCATACCTTCCGGCAGGGAGATCATACCGCTGGCATAGGCTTTCAGGAAGGCAGTCAGTTCCTTGTTGTCCATCTTCACGGCTTTCACCATGCGGACGATTTCCAGATTTTCTTCCTCCGCAAGCTGAGCCTCCAGCGCACGAAGGCGTTTCTGCTGCTCCGCGATCTTTTCTTTGGTTTTCGCAATGTCATTGCGGATCTTCTGTGTCGTTGCCATAAATCAAATTACCTCCATATCGTTTTTTAGTTGTAGGGCGGTCGCCCGAAAGCGTAAAAGTGGGATTGCCAGTAGCTTGTGTTGATATCTGCATACTGGATGGGGTCGCCGCAATGCAGCATTTTTCCGCCGCCCACATAGATACCCACATGGGAAACGCCCGGTGTATCGTAAGTGCCGACGAAAAAGATCAGGTCGCCGGGTCTTGCGTTGGCAGAGGATACCGGGGTGGAAATATTGTAGAGCCCCTGGGCTCCCAGCCTGCCCGTATTGCAGACGCCGCTTTGCGTCAGCACCCAGGACACGAAGCCGGAGCAATCAAAAGAAGTGTTCGGATTGCTGCCGCCCCAGACATAGGGATAGCCGATGTACTTCTCCGCCTCGGTAATGAGCGCTGCAAAGGTTTCATCTTCCAGTGCGGAAGGCGGAATATCATAGGTGGTGGGCGGTTTGGTGTACTTGTCTACATAGCCGGAGCCTGGGAACAAATCTTCCCGGTTCCCCAGCGTTGCCATATAGACCGCATACAGGGAAAGCGTTTCTTCGTCCATGATGTAGACCGGCACATGGGAAAGGTCGAAGTTTTCCAGCTTCACCTTGCAGATATAGTAGTTGTACGGTACTTCCACGTCATAGTCGTTTCCTTCGCTGTCTGTCCGTGTCTCCGTCCGATAGCGCACCTCCACTTCCACGGTCTGCGTCAGGATGTACTGCTTTTCAAAGAGCATTTGCAGCTCCGCCTGAACCTCGTCGATGGTGAACACCCCTTCATGGAACGCCGTGAGAATGGAGATCAGCACATAAGGGTCATGCTCGATCTCATCCAGATCAAAACGGTATTCGTCATATCCGGGGTGCAGAGCCTCATAGTGGTCCAGCTCATATTGAAGCTCCTGCTCCAGTTCGCAGTAGGCCGCCTCCGCAGTCAGCATATCCGCATCCTCGGAGAGATAAGAAGAAGTAAATACACCGCCCACGCCGGAGCCTGCCATCATGGAACAGGAAGATACCCCGCCAAACAGCAGAGCAACACAGGCGCCAATGCCGATCACCAATAGCACCGCCCGGCTATGGTGTTTGATGTAGAGGAATGTTTCCTTGAAGGCGTCCTTTGCTTTCTGCGCCGCACTTTTCGCCGTGGTCGCTGTGTTCTTTGCGGTTTTCTCTGCCTGTTGCAGTTCCTTTGCATAGTTCCGCTTGATCCGCTGTTTCTGCAGAAAGCGGGATACCGGGTTAGAAGCCGCCAATGCAGGATCATCATGCAGTGCCTTTTGGTAAAGGTAGTCGGCGTTTGCCTTGACCGATGCCTGCTCTGCCTTCGCCGCGTCACGCCAGGGCTTTGTGCGGTAATGGTGGACAGCGGCACGGACTTTGCCTTTTCCGTAGGCAAGCCCGCGTTCCGTCAGCACCTCGCCCTTGTGTCCGGCCTCTACACCCACATTTTCCTGTTCCACCTCATGCACCTTCGCATGGGCGGCGTGGACGATCTCATGGACCGGCCGGGAAAGCGGATTGTGCCGCAGGCGTCCATTGGGGCGTTTCTCCACTTCTTCAAAGTGAAGCTGCGTTTTGCCTTTTCCGGCTGTCTCGTCAAAAACACGCTCGGTACGGAGAACTTTCTTTGTGGGGATAGCGGCCTTTGCCGCGTCCAGCCTGTCCGCTGCACGGTCGGAACGGTCGATGTACTTTCCAAGTACGGGATCGGCACGTTCTTCCTCGGTAAATTGCAGGCGGGAGGACGGGCGCTGCCTTGCGGCAGAACCATCCCGCACTGCCTGGGTGTCGGCCTTTTCCGCCTTTCGCGCGCTTTTCTTCTCATGGTGTTCCGCCGCACGCAGGGCAAGGTCAGCCGCAGCGCCAGCGGATTCTTCCGAAGAAGCGGACAGTTCCGTTTCCGGCTCCCGGCTGCTGATATGTTCCACCTCTCCCGTGGCAAGGTTTTCCGATACCGCACCGTCACGGGTCATTTTCTGCGTGATCTTATCGGTCGCTTTCAGTTCCCTCATAGGCAGTCACCTTCCTTTCCATAGGGACAGAAGTCACCGCAGGTGCCATTCTCGATCATGGCGATATAGCGGAAAATGGGATAGGCCTGGGGCGGGCAGACCGCATTTCCCAATGTTTTCAGCCGCAGCGCCCGGTCATCCATGCGCTCGGTCATGCGGGGGATTCCTTCCGGTTCGGCGGCCCAGAGGATACGTCCGTCCATTTCCGGGGGAAGCCCATGAGCCATTCCACCCAATCCGGGTTCAGCGCCGCCGTTTCGGACACCGGCCGCTCCTGGGAGATGATCTGCGCCGACAGGTTCCCGTCCTTCTTCGCCGGATCGAAGGCCGACGGCTTCAAGGTCGAGCGGAAACCGTCCGACGCCACCGGGGTCAGATAGAATACCGCCGCCGACAGGCTGAGGCTCCAGATCGCCCCGTTTCGGTTCCTCTTGCGGAATATCCCATTGTCCGACAGGAACACATCCAGGCTTGCCGCGTCCCTGGCGGTGTTGTTGTCGGAGGCAAGGGGTGTGGGAAACATCAGCCGCGACGATAAAAGTTCGCTGGCGCTCATGCCATGCGCCGACGCCGCAAGCCGGAAATACGAATGGGAGAACAGCGTATCCCGCTTTTGCCAGGTCAAAGATCGTTTTGTCGAGCCCCATATTGATGAAGCCAGCAACATTTTCCCCAAGCACCCAACGGGGCCGCAGCTCGGTAATAACGCGGCACATTTCCGGCCACAGGTAGCGTTCATCCGCAAAGCCCTTCCGTTTTCCGGCGGTGGAGAAGGGCTGACAGGGAAAGCCGCCTGAGATAACGGTAACTGTTTCAAGTCCTGTTTTTTCAAAAAACGCCTCCTTCGTGAAAGTAGTAATATCCCGGAACCTGGGAACATCCGGCCATCGTGCGGAGAGGACGGAGTGCGGAAAATCCGCCCACTCACACTGGCAGACGGTTTCAAACCCGGCAGCCTCCGCCGCCAGGTCCAGACCGCCAATGCCGGAAAACAGGCTCACATGGGTCAGTTTATTCATGGTCCTTCGGCGCACGGAACGGTTCGATCTCACTTTCCAGCTCCACAAGGACCGCCTCCATATCCGCCGTGACCGCCTTGCTTCTGGCAATCAGCCGGTTCATCACATCAAAAAAGGTTTCGCCCTCCTGTTTTTCTTCCGTATGCAAATAATGGGGATCATTCATGTTCGTTTTCTCCTTTCCCGGTTTCACCAAGTTTTGTTGTCATAATGCTGTAAAGTTCATTGTCCTTCGGGAAGTCATCCACAAAAGGCAGGATCACATTGCCGAAGAAGATCAGCCCCTCGCCGGGGCCTGCGTTGCTGATATGTGCCGCCTGCTGGTTGGAGATATTCAGGCGCTCGCAGAGGATTTTCCTGTCTCCGCTGGCCTGGTTCAGAAGGTACACAAAATCGCTGTTTTCAAAGATGTTCTCGATCTCTGGGGAGGAAAGCAGGTCCTTGATGTTCTGCGTAATTCCAGTGGGGATACCGCCCCATTTGCGAAAGCGTTTCCAAATCTCCACGCTCCAGGAACCAACCTCGCCCCGCAGCAGAAGGTGGAACTCGTCCACGAAATACCAGGTGGATTTACCCTGATCCCGGTTCTGGGAAACACGGTTCCATACCTGGTCCTGGATCACCAGCATACCCAGGCTTTTGAGCTGCTTTCCCAGCTCCTTGATATCGAAGCAGACAATGCGGTTGTTGATATCCACGTTGGTACGGTGGTTAAAAACATTCAGGCTGCCATGCACATACAGTTCCAGCGCTGCCGCGATCCGCTGTGCCTCCGGCTCCGGCAAAATGTACGGGGCTTTCGTCTCCGCCATTTTTCCGTTCTCTTCGCTCTGCCCGCCGGAAGCCTGTCCATTCTGTCTGCCTGCTATGGCAGTGCCCTCTGTATCTCCATCCGCCGCGCTCTCAAGTGTCCATTTATGCGCCTGTCCTCCGTTTTCCGCTGTTGTTCCGTCTGCATCCACATCCGCGCCGGCCTCGCCGCTCTCAAGCGGCGTCACACTGCCGCGGAGCTGTTCCACCGTGACCGCCTCTTTCCCGTCCGCAGTGCCCCGCACACCATCCGGGAGGACGGATACCAGCACACTCTCCATCTCGCGCATTTTCTGGTAATTGCCGAAAAGCACCACGCCGCCGGCAAGCACCGCGACCGAAAGCACGCCGCACAGCGTCCCCAGCGCCCGGATCGTCCCGTAACGCGACGCTGCCTCCTGCTGC
>OHQH01001215.1_pt1 | contig 11704 bp, 11 predicted proteins | sample 1577891 | NCBI WGS metagenome assembly OHQH01 (sample SAMEA3879601, study PRJEB24766) | human gut metagenome | biome: human-associated habitat; feature: feces | place: USA | collected 1985/1987
GGAGAGGGGTATTTTTATGCGTTCTCTTTTTTCAGAACTCTGGTCACCATGAACACACAGTAGAGCAGTGCCAGACCCCAGGCAATGGGGTTGGCAATGCAGATGCCGAAGTAGCCCAGACTATGAACGGCCAGCCAGCCGCAGAGCGCGCGGCCGATGAGCTCGCCCACACCGGAGATAACGGCCTGCACACTGTATCCCAGACCCTGCAGGGTGTTGCGGAAGACCATCAGCAGGCCGTTGATGCAGAACAGCACGCTGATCACGGTCAGGTATTCCACAGCACCGGAAGTCACGGCAGGGTCGGCATCGCCCAGAACAAGGCCCACGGCCCAGCCCTTGACGAAGAAGAGCACCACCCAGGCAGCCGCGCAGTAGCACAGCTGGAGGATGCAGCCATCCCGGATGCCCTGCCTGACGCGGTCAGTGCGGTGGGCACCGTGGTTCTGGCCGACATAAGTTGCCATAGCCGTGCCCACGCTTGCCATGGGCACGGTGAACATCTGGCGAATCTTCTCACCGGCGGTCTGGGCGGCCACGGCGGTGCTGCCCAGCAGGTTGATGGCATCCTGCATGATGAAGGCACCGATGGCAGAAACGGAATACTCAAAGCCCATCGGAAGGCCGATATAGGCCAGCCGCCCGCAGTGCCCCGCCGAGAGGACACAGTTTTCCCGGGTGAAATGGATGCCCTCCACCCGGGTGAAGAACCACCAGGTGCAAAGCAGGCCGCTGAACAGCTGGCTGACAACGGTGGCGATGGCTGCGCCCTCCACGCCGCCGTGGAGCATACCCACCAGCACGACGTCCAATACCATGTTGGTAACGCCTGCCGCCACCGTGAAGGCGAAGCCCAGATGGGGCTTTTCGGCGGTGACGAAGAAGCTCTGGAACATATTCTGCAGGATAAAGGTGGGCAGGCTGAGCATCAGCACCCGGCCATAGCGCAGGGCATAGTCCAGCATCTCGCCTTCTGCACCCAGCATCAGGGCCACCGGCCGGAGCAGCAGCATTCCCAGCACGGACAGCACGATGCCGGCGATCAGCGCCGTTGACATAAACAGGCTGAAATAGCGGTCGGCACGGGCTTTATCGCCCTCACCCAGCGTGATGCCCACAATGGCGCTGCCGCCGGTGCCCAGCATAAAGCCGACTGTGCCCACCAGCATGGGCACGGGCATGATGAGGTTGACTGCCGCAAAGGCTGTTTTGCCCACAAAATTCGAGACACACAGGCCGTCCACAATGCCGTAAATGGAAGTAAACAGCATGGTGCCGATGCAGGGCAGCACAAAACGGATCAGCCGTGAATAATCAAAGTGATCCGAAAGTTGGATTTTCTGTTTTGACATGGATTCTCCTTTTTGCAGGGGTGGATCACATCATCCCGCCGGGCCGCCAGCCGGTGCAATAGCGGGCGTAATCGCGGTCGGCCTGTTTGACGTAAAGGAGGAACTGTTCCCTGCCTTCCTTGTCCGTGACCTGACGGACTTTGGTGGGCAGGCTCTGGCGCTGGAGCAGCTCCAGTTCATCGTTGAGCTCTTCCTCGGTATCAAAAGCATCCAGCTTGGTCCAGTGGGTGGCAAAGAGCCAGATGTTTGCAAGGGTGTTATTCATATTCAGTCTCCTTTTCCGGGGCATCGGCAAGGGTACCGGCCCGGTAGAACGGCGCAATGGCGTTGGCATCGCCGTGGCGCACGATGGAATAGGTGATGTCGCAGTAGGGCTGGATGGCGGTGCTCTTTTCCACGGTGGAGATGAGCAGCACCTGCAGCTGCAGGCGGCGGAACAGCTCCATCATGGGGCGGATGCGGTCGCTGGTCATCTTGCTGAAGGCCTCGTCCAGCAGCACCAGACGGATGCTGTTCTCGCTCTTCTGGTAGATCTGCAGCAGGCTGGCGCAGATGGCCACATAGAAGGGAGCCTGATTCTCGCCGCCGGAGGAATCGCGGCTGACGCGGGAAAGATAGGCCTGCTGGCCCGAGACGGTGTTGGTCACCTTGATGTCATAGTCCAGATAGGTGCGGTAGTCCACATAATCCGAGAGGGTGGCACCGGAGGTGGTGCGGCCCTCCTGCCGGGCGCGGGTGTTCTCGTCCACATCGGCCATGATCTTTTCCATCAGCTCATCCACCTGCCGCTCGTAGGCGGGGTCGGCGGTGGCGGCAAGGTTGTCCAGCGAGTCGCCCTCGGTCATCTGCTGGTTGCCCTTGTCCACAATGACCTGATAGAAGGCAGCCAGCTGGGGGTCACGGCTGGGCTCCAGCTCAAAGCGGTAGACTTCCTCGCCGTAGGTCAGCTGCTCCATCACCTTGTTCAGCTCCCGGAACTGCCGCCGGGCATTGAAGATGTCGTCCTTCATGCGGAAGAGGATGTCCTTGCGGAAACGGTCCTTGCAGTCGCGCTGGGCCTGCTCCAGACGGGCGGCGTAGCGTTCCAGGTCGATGCGCACAAGGCTCTCGTGCTGGGCGCGGTACTGCTCGATGCCCGTAAGGCCCAGCGGATGATCGCAGCCGCCGGGGCCAAACTGCAGGAACCGGAGTATGCCGACGCTGTGACCCTGCGCTGGCGCATGCCTGCCGGAACCGAAGAAGCCCTGTGCCATGACCTGAGCGAGCTGACCCGCGGCAGTGCCGAAGTGACGATCAGCAAACCACTTTACGCAGCTTTTTGATGCTGCGCAGTCATTTCTGGCAAGAAAGCAGAATTTCCCATGAAATTTTTACATTTCATACAAGTGTTTGGCGGCTTTTTATCGTATTTATAATATATAACTTATACTTCTTACCATCGAACTACTTACCTATCTACAACCCTATTAATTAACTACTTATCCACCTACCTGCTTACTACTTGCTACCTAATACCTGACTACTTACCTCCTCCTGACCTATCCGATTGCAAAATAAGCTGATTGACAGAAAAAAAAGAATAGATAATCTTACCACGAATATGGATAATCTTACTTTTCATGATAACGCTTTCTGTAAAGGTAAAATTATCCATATTCAGAATAGAAATATCCATTCCACATGTGACAACTATGCCGTTCCTTTGTAGCAGCCAATAAAAGAGACAGATAGAACTTGTTAATAACCATACGGAATATGAAAAAACATCTTATTTTAATCATCGTCTTATGCTTTGCAGCAACCTTGCAGCTAAAAGCACAAAAAGAGTATACAGTCAGTTCGCCTAACGGAACGCTGGAACTTAAAATTATAACAGAAGATACTCTCTCTTACCAACTATTTTCCGGCGGAGAGGCGATCTCTGAAATCTCTCCCATTGCAATGGTGGTAGAGAGGAACGGCCGCCAACTGGTTTTAGGAGAAAATCCGGTAGTGGAAAAGTGTACCCGGAATTTTATCAGTCAGAAAATCCCGATGCATCTGGGCGAAAATGACGAAATAGACGACACTTACAATGAAATGATACTCGATTTAGGCTCTCTTTACTCCTTGCACTGCCGGGCGTATGACGAAGGAGTAGCCTACCGGATGGAAAGTAAAATCAGTGGAAGTATCACCGTTCGTACCGAAATAGCAGAATTCAATTTTAAAGACAATCCGCAAGTCTGGATTGCCTATGACGAAGACAAACGTACCATGAGCCAGTGGGAACTCCCCTATAAACGTGAGTTAAGTGTGAAGTCGATCAAAACAGGAGACTACGGCATTAATCCCTGCTTTTTCAGAAATAATAAGAAAGCAATCGGAATCACGGTTATCGAGTCCGACTTGGAAAATTACCCGGGTATGTACTTATTAAAAAAAGAGGCCGGAAATAAATTAGTAGGCAAATGGGCCGAATATCCCAAAAAGATCAAGAACGAAAATAAATACGACTCACAGGCTGTATTAGAGCGTTACGACTACATTGCCGTGACACCGGGAAAACGCACTTACCCGTGGCGTGGATTTATCATCAGCCATGATGATTCGGAACTTATGAACAATGACTTGGTTTACAAATTAGCAAAACCACAGGTAGAAGGAGACTTTTCCTGGATATCGGGAGGCAGAACCGCTTTCGAATGGTTGCACGACGGCGAGCTTGAAGGTGATTTAGGCTTTATCTATGGTCCGTTCGGCGACGGACGTCCTCATACGCTCGAATTCTATAAGTATTATGTCGACTTTGCAGCAGAAATGGGATTTGAATGGATGACCTGTGATGCCGGCTGGGGGGAAGAGTACATCAAAGAGCTGTGTACATATGCCCGGAGCAAGAACATTAAAATTATGGTGTGGAGCTATTTCAATTTCCTGCTTGTTGATGAACCGATGCTTGCCCGTTTCAAAAAATGGGGGATATCCGGTGTGAAAGCCGACTTCATGTCCAGAGACGATCAGATTGCAGCCGGCTGGATACCGACTATGGCAGAACGTTGTGCAAAGAACCAGTTGATGCTGTTGCTGCACGGCTGTCCCAAACCGGTGGCATGGCACCGTACCTACCCGAATATCATCAGTTACGAGGCAGTGACAGGTGAAGAAAGTAACAAATGGAACGATAATTGTAACCCGGTATACCACACGGTGATCCCTTTCCTTCGCATGCTTGGAGGAGCAATGGATATGACACCCGGCTCTCTGCGCAACAAAACCCGGAAAGGATGGACCTGGAAAGGTACCGGCGCCCCTTGGAGCTTGGGTACACGCGCACACCAGATGGCTCAGTATGTAGTATATCATCAGACATTGGGATTCGTGAGCGATGCACCGACGGAATACCGGAAATTCCCGGAGATAATGGAGTTCTTAAAGCACGTACCTACCGTCTGGAACGAAACGAAACCCCTGCAAGGGAAAATCGGCGAATATGCAGTCATGGCACGCAGGGCAGGAAACGAATGGTATATAGGCGGATTAAGCAACTGGACAGAACGCAGTCTCAACGTTGATTTTTCATTCCTTGATCCTAATACACGTTATAAAGCCTACATTATTGAAGATATACCGGAAAAGAACAACGATACATCGAGCCGTACCGGAGATGCGACAGCATGCAAATGCTATACGGCCGATGTTACCAGTCAGACTCAAATGAGTTTTCAAGTAGCAGAAGGAGGCGGTTTCGTGATACGTATTTATCCGGATCCCGATGATACCGAAATGAAAGGCACGGAAATAACGGAGAAAGTAAAAATATGGTATGAGCAGAAGAATGAAAGTATCTACGTACAACTTCCGGAACGGGAGCTTACTGCCGACATTCATCTTTACGATATTGCAGGGCGTCCGTTTTATCCGAACTATGCAGCCAATAATAATCCGCTTTGCATCCCGGTACCCTATTTATCCAAAGGATATTACTGTATAAAATGTACCACCCCCGATATCAGCCAAAGTACACTTATTTATAAAAACTAATCATTTCAACGGGAATCATTCATATGCAGTAGTAAGCTGGGCAGTAGTAAGTAGTTAAGTAGTAAGTAGTTAAGGAGGATACATTAGACAAGTCATTTCTACTTAACTACTTAACTACTTGACTACTTAACTACTTACTACTGCCCAGCTTACTACTGACCATGAGTTATTCTGATTAATATTAACTATTAAATATTCACGCTATGAAAATTAGAAAATTACTATCGACAATGGCATTGAGCGCTATAGTAGCCTCGAATGCACTGGCAACAGAACCTGTAAAAGTAGAATGGGGAGATCCCGTCAAACAACCTTGGGGAGACCCCAGCGACCCGGAAGGGGCAAATGTATGCTCCTGGTTCCAATGGGGACAGGATTTATGGTTCGATTATAACAACGACGGATACATGGATCGCTTTGTTATCGGTGGAAAACACGAAGATTTGGGACATGCATATCTGTTCAGAAATGAAGAGGGAAGCGAATTCACAAACATACCGGTCGATATCCCCAAATTGGAAATTGCCGGAGCGGTGGTCTTAGATTTTGACAACGACGGTATCATGGACCTCTACGTGCAAGGAAAAAGAGCAACCGATAACGGCCGGGAAAACTATACAGCCATTTGGAGAGGAACGGGAGACCCGGAAAATCCTTTTGAGCATGCGGTTCAGCAAGAAATAGACGAATTGGGCATCGGAGAAAGCGAAGGCCAACACCGGGGATATTTCTGTGCAGCCGGCGACTATGACAATGATGGCTGGACGGATTTATTCATGACCGGCTGGGCGCGTAAAGACGAAAGCTGGCACGTCATTCTATACCGGAATAATCAGGGAACCTTTGAAGAGGTACAAAATCCGGTAGGAGAAGACGGTGAAGGGATCGAGCCTTTCAAGACAATCACAACCGGTTCTATCTACTTGAGCGACTTAAACAAAGACGGTTATCTCGACCTCATTGTCTCCGGAAACGATCAGACCAATGGCTGGGTGGCTACAACTACCATCTACTTTAATAATGGTGACGGAACTTTCCGCGAAACAACCCAACAAGGCTTCTTTGAAGGACAAAAAAGCGGTACTACCTTTACCGCAGATGTCAATAACGACGGCTATCCGGATATTCTGGAGTTTGGAGACTTTAAAAACAGCGAAACAGAAACTCAAAACACCATCGGTAACCTATATATCAACAATGGTGACGGAACTTTTGCCGAACCTTTAAAAACCGAAGTGACTCAGTTGTTGGCAGCCAGAGCCGTACCGGCTGTAGGTGACATCAATAACGACGGAAAAATCGATATTATGATTCAGTGTGGCTGGTCATCGACAGACGGACAGACCGAAACAGAATATTCACTTACCAACCTGTATTACAACAACGGAGACAATAGTTTCACCCGTGAATACCTGAATGACAATGTTAACTCTCACGAATCCGATGTTAACTTCGTTGATTTCAACCATGACGGTGCTCTGGACTACTCTATCAGTGGATGGGGACCGAAAGAGCCTAACTGGTTCAACCGGGTCGTTCCCAACAATCTGACCAGCGATCTGGCCATGAACGAAGCTCCGAAGTTCGTGAATGATGCAGATGTGCAAGTAAAAGAAGAAGATTCCGACGTAATCATCTCTTGGGGAAGTGCAACAGATGATACCACTCCGGCAGAAGCAATCCGTTACAATATATACATCAAAGCCAAAAAAGCGGATGAATTCGGAACTACCTATACATATACCTATGTTCCTGCCAACATTGAAACCAATCTTCAACTCGGAAACACCACTTATGACTCCAAAGTAAGCGCGCGTTTAATCAACGGTCAGCAAATCCGCATGAAAGGTTTCAATACTACCGATTATGAATTTGCCGTGCAGCCGGTAGATAACGGTAATCTTGGCGGCAAATTTGTCGTGGCAAGTTCCAAGGATACCGGCATCAAACAAGCTCAAGCCGTAAACGCAAAAGTATATGCAGCCAATGGTAAAATCATCATCGAAAGCGATGTTTGTGCAGACTATACAATCGTTACAACCGATGGCAAACCGGTGGCAAACGGTACATGCAATCAGAAAGCCGACGAAACGGTAAACACCGGCATCTATATTGTAAAAGTAGCCGGTGCTATGCACAAAGTGTGCGTACTGCCTTAATCCGGCACATTAACCTATTGACACATTGGCACATCATTTTCTCAACTGTGAAGGCGCTATATGATACCGCTCTTTAAATTTCCGGGAAAAATGTGCCAATGTTTCAAAACCCAACTCCCAATAAATATCCGATGGTTTCAGATTTTCTTCCGTTATCTTCTGATAAGCCACTTCAAGCCGTTTAGCTATTAACCATTTATTGGGTGTGGTACCGAAAAGCCGTACAAACTCCCGGCGGAAAGTGGAAAGACTCCTGCCGGAAAACTCGGCAAAATGTTCCAAAGGTGCATTAAACATATAATTTGCATTCATAAACTCCACCAAATCTTTCTGAATATCCAGTTGACCGGAAAAAAGAGCCGAAACAATTTCCTTATCTATAAAAGTCAACAGATGCAGACATTCTTCTAACTTCAACTCAACCAGCTTTTTATCGGGCTTTACCTCCTCATCCGCATAAACAGCCAAGGAAGAAAAGAGAGCTTTCAGCAGAGTATTCTCACCGATCTTCCGAAAATAAAATGAAGTAGAGCAGGAATACACGGGAATCAAATTATTCTGCGCATATGTTTTCAGAAACTTTTCTGTAAGATTCAAACATAACAAACGAAAACGGCCGCTTTTGCCGGGTAATATCCGTATTTTTGAAAATCCACCACGATTTACAAACAAATAATCTCCCTCCTTCGCGGTAAGTGTCTCCCCACAGCAAGACAAGGTAATCGTTCCGCCTTCCGCTACCTTTATCAGCTTATAATTGCGTTCGTACAACTCTTTCTGTGTCGGCTTGTCATAACACACAAAATAGAAAGGTTCTTCTGATTTTCGAAATTCACGCTGTTGATTCATACCGGCAAAGGTAGCAAATCTGACTCTCACAGACAACAAACTTTGAAACTTAGCGATAAATTTACCAAAGAAGAATTGCTTAATTTTGCCGCCGAAAAGAAAAGTAATAAAGATGTCAAAAAAAGAAACGGTAAGAAGATACACACTATTCACCATCGGACTATTCACAAATGCAGTAGGTATCAGTTTAATTATCAAAGCAGGTCTCGGCTCCTCTCCCATTTCCAGTTTACCCTACACCATCAGCTTAGGATTCCCTGTCACTTTGGGAACATTGACCTTTATCCTGAATCTGCTCCTCATAACGGGACAAATGCTATTATTAAAAAAAGATTTCCAGAAAAAGCAATGGCTACAGCTCCCCATTTCCGTCCTTTTCGGCTTTTTCATAGACATATCCATGCTTATGCTGTCATGGGTCGTGCCTGAATTTTATCTTTGGAAAATAATAACTCTGGTCTTGGGCTGTATCATCTTGGGGTTAGGGGTAAGTCTGGAAGTAATAGCCAATGTGGTAATGCTATCCGGAGAAGCATTCGTACATGCAATCTCACAGAAAAAGAAGAAAGAATTCGGATGGGTAAAAATAGGTTTTGACTGCACGTTAATGACACTGGCATGCATCACATCGCTGCTATTGTCCGGTGGAGTGACGGGAGTACGCGAAGGCACCATCATTGCGGCATTACTTGTCGGGATAGTAGCCCGGTACTTCAACCATAAGCTGACTTTCTTGCAGAAAAGGCTTCCTGATCCGGTTCATCTGTAAACTAAATTGCACCGAACAGGAAGCCCCTCCTTTTATTCGTCGCCTTCCTTATACTCCAAAATATCTCCCGGTTGGCAATCCAACTCCTTACAAATAGCTTCAAGCGTAGAAAACCGGATCGCTTTTGCCTTACCGGTTTTCAAGATCGAAAGATTAGCAGGTGTAATATCCACCTTTTCCGCCAACTCGCCCAAAGAGATTTTTCTTCGGGCCATCATAATATCAAGGTTTACTATTATAGCCATAATTTCTTTATTTTCAGTTTAGGTCAAATGGTCAGTTCCTGTTCCTCTTGCAACTTCACACCCAATGCAAAAATCTCGGCGAAAAGCAACATCAGGAACATATCACTCCAGCTTATAGCAAATTCATAATTGCTTATCACATATCCGGGCACTGTAGTCTGACTGGCTATACAATGATATACCAACCAATCATACAATGAGATGAAGGCCAAAGAGCCATTGATAGTATATACGAATATGCGCAATCTACGCGCATTTTTCCGCGTAAATATTTCATGCTTAAATACAGAAATCAACAATTTAATAAAGTTGACAGCCCCCCAAATAAGCAACGGAAGAATCGGCAAAAACAAAATTCCGAAAAGCCCCATCCACCAGGGAACCCACCCGCAAGCGATCACTTTCTTCACTGCGTAAGGAGTCTGCACGTCAAAACGGGTGTTTTGTACAGAATCTAAAGTCAATTGATCATCAGCCGGCATTATATTCAGTTCCTGCACAAACTTTGTCCCAATCTGACTTCCTGTTTCCACCTGTTCTTGTATCAGTTCCGTTCTCTTTTCTACCAAAGTACGCGGATTGGTATGTCCCCACATATCAATAAATGCAGTTACCATTTCTACCGCCATAAATAATAATGTAAAAAAAGCTAAAAAACTAATTCTTTTCATAACCTCTTTCTTTAAATAGTCAAGTCCTGCTCCTCTTTCATCTTCAATCCGATAGCGAAGACCTCACCAACGATCAATGCAACCAGCCCCAGGACTAAAGTCAATTTAGAAACAAGACCGGACAAATTCACTGAATAACCGGATATAGAAAATACCCCCGATAACTCATAAGCGGAAATATAAGCAGGAAAAGCCGAACAAATAAAATTAAGAATGAGTATAGCCCCTAACCAACGAAGCCGCCGGACATTCTTCCAATCAAATATTCTGGACTTATTGATGGCAATAATCAATTTGGCAAAAAATACCACAGAGAAGATCATGGTGAAAATCCCTATAAAGTTACACATCATGGTGATAAACTTCAGCCAGATATTGACAGGTGTATTCACACTCACAACCAGTTTGCCATAAATAGCCGGAACGAACTCGCCCGTTTTCTCATTATAAACCGAATCTTTCAAGTTTGCAAAGTTATCCGGAAACAAGGCAATGCTCTTCATATTATTCGTCTTCTGAAACTGCTCCTTGTTGTCAACATAGTTCATACCCGCCCGAAAGCCATCTACAAACGCACTACTAATGTAGTAAGCGGACTCGAATACCGAGTAGCAGAATACCAGCATCACCAATAAACAAAGTATATTCAATCTTTTTTTCATGGCTATCAATCGTTATCAGTCAATATTTCTATGTCAGTATCTTTTTTCCAGGGATAAGATATCGTGGTCCGTTTCATCAGCCAATAACATCCAACCAATAATACAACAGCCACGCAAGTAATTATCAAACTGGCCGTTCCTCCAACAAGAGCATCCATATCATCCATGCCGGGATATTTTATATTAAGATATACCGAAATACTATTATTCAATATGTGCATCAGAATACAAGGCAGCAAACTGGCCGTTTTATAATACACCCACGCCAACAAAAGCCCGATGAGAAATGCAGCAACCACCTGTATCGGATTGATATGGAAAATGCCGAATATAAATGCGGAAATCAGAATTGCTTTTGCTGGATCGTACTGCTTCAACAAGGCTTTGGTGATAGCACCGCGAAACAACAGTTCTTCAAGAACAGGCCCTGCCACGGCGATAGCCAAGATACCTCCCCAACCGGATTGCAGAATATCGAAAGTCTGCTCCATTATGTTGGGCAACCACTCCATATGAGAAATTAATGTAGAAACCAGCCATGAACATGAGAGAAGACTAACAACACTCAGTCCCAAATAAGAAGGGGATACCGCAGACCAGGTTGTTTTCTCTTTACTTATATAGCCTGCTTTCCAAAGATAGATTACCATCAACAGGATTCCCGTCATCTGTGCCGGAATAATGATCATCTGCATCAGCGAATCTTTGTCTACCGCACCGGTAGTGGCCAGTAAATAAATTATACAAGGGACAACCATCAACATCGGTGCCAAAATCTGTAGAAATCCAAAGTAAATAAGGACTAATTGTATAGCAGTTTTCATCTCATTCTGTATTTAAAGGAGTACAAAGATAATTGTTTTAATTCATACTGTCAGCTTCCAATGCCAGATAATCCCCGCACAATAAGTATTGATCGGCTTCCCAATTTTCCTCTACCGGATTCCATTTATAAAGCACATATGACAGAATAT
>OHQH01001217.1_pt1 | contig 11700 bp, 9 predicted proteins | sample 1577891 | NCBI WGS metagenome assembly OHQH01 (sample SAMEA3879601, study PRJEB24766) | human gut metagenome | biome: human-associated habitat; feature: feces | place: USA | collected 1985/1987
AGATTTAAGGTTAACAAAAAGATTGGCTGTCTGGGAGAGATAGCCTTTTTTTATGTCTCACTGTACAGCCTTAACACATATAATAAGAAAGTGAGAGTGTATCAGGCCTCCCGACACACTCTCACTTTCTTATTATGAAAAATTCAAAGAACTATTCTATTACAAAACTTCCGCGTTGCAAGTCCTGATCCTGTGAGCTTCTTCCCACCATTATGTCATACTTGCCCGCACAGACCCGCATCGTATTGCTTTGGGCATCCCACCATTCCAACTCTTTGTCCTTCAGGTCGAACTCAACGTTGACACTCTTTCCGGCAGGTATATAGACGCGCTTGAAAGCACGCAGGGTCTTGCCCGGTCCTTCTGCATCATCTTGCTTCTTGAGATAAACCTGTACAACCTCTTCACCGTCGCACTGACCGCTGTTTGTAACGCTGACAGCCAACTTCAAAGGCTCTCCCTGTTTGATCTGCTCTTTGTCCAATGACAGCTTTCCATAATCGAAAGTCGTATAGCTCAATCCATAACCGAAGGGGAACAACGGTTGTTGGGTCATATAGCGGTAGGTACGTCCTGTCATGTTATAATCCTCGAAATCGGGAAGCTGGGACATATTGCGGTAGAAAGTCACCGGCAGGCGTCCTCCCGGGTTATAATCGCCAAACAGCACCTCTGCCACAGCCGTTCCACCTTGCTGACCGGGATACCAAGCCTGCAGAATAGCTTCACAATTCTTGGTTTCCGGTTCCAAAGCAATGGGCGAACCGGAACAATTCACCAGAATAATCTTCTTGCCGGCACGATGCAGGGCACTAATCAATTCGCGTTGAATGGCCGGCAGTTCAATGTCTGTACGGTCGCCGCCCTTGAAGCCCGGAAGATTCACTCCCATTTCCTCACCTTCCAGAACCGGAGAAACACCGCTGGCGAAGACTACAATATCAGCATCTTTCACGCGGGCAACAGATGCATTGATGTCCACTTTTTGCTTGAAGCCTATGTCGAAGTTCAACTGTGCGTCGCTTCTGAAATATTCAAAGTCGAGTTCAATCTCATAAGGAGTGCCTGCTTTTACCTGCAAGGTATAGTTCAGCGATCTGCCACCATGCATATTGGAGAAACGTTTCACTTCCTCACCATTGATGCGCAGACGACCGGAACCGTATGTATAGATCTCGAATACTACCTCACCCGATTGCTCAGGAGTGAGCACACTATTATAAGTCGCAGAGAAGTCCGTCAGGTTTACGCCCGGTGCAAAGACCGTAGCTCCCGATGTGCAGAAGCGGAAAGGAGTGGTCACCTGCGTAGTGGTCACCGGATCGCCTTCATGCTTTACGTTGTTCCAGTAACGTGCAGTAAATCCTTGTCCGGCTGCCGATTTGCACTGGCTGAATACACTTTGGATCAATGTTCTTTCCACCCAGCTGCACCCCTGTTCATAAATCAGTTTATCATCCGCACCCAAAGCCTTGCGTATACCGCCCAGAATGGTGACTGTGTGCGGCGGCATGCCGTTGTAATTTCCCCACTGCATCACAGAGTCATTGGCATTGGGCCCCATAACGGCTACGGTCAGCCCGCCACGCTTCAGAGGGAGAATATTGCCTGTGTTCTGAAGTAATGTCATAGATTTGCGGGCCATGTTCAAAGCCAACGAATCGTGTTCGGCCGAAGCCACCACAGAGAAAGGAATCTTTGTCCAAGATACGTTGTCCGGATCATCCATTTCTCCCAAAGCAAAACGGGCTTCCAGCAGGCGCATGACTGCCTTATCAATGTCTTTCTCATTGATCTGACCTGCGCGGACAGCCTTTACCAATGCCTTGTAACTGGAGCCACACTCCAGGTCCGTACCGTTCAACACAGCGGCAGCCGAAGCAGACTCGGCATCAGGATACGCCTTATGCCCATGTTCATTATAGAAATCAGCAATGGCCCCGCAGTCGGAAAGGATGATACCGTCGAAGCCCCAATCGTTGCGAAGGATTTGCATCAGCAAACGGTTGCTGCCACAACAAGGTTCTCCCTCAAAACTATTATAGGCACACATCACCTCCTTCACTTTGGCCTCTTTCACCAAAGCCTCAAAGGGCGGCAGATAGGTTTCATACAAATCGCGCACGCTGAGGTCCTCTACGTTGAAAGAGTGGCGGTTCCACTCGGGTCCGGAGTGTACGGCGAAGTGCTTGGCACAAGCATGCAGCTTGTCGTACTTGCCGTCATTGGTTCCTTGCAGGCCTTTCACCACCATAACACCCATACGGCTGGTGAGATAAGGATCCTCACCGTAGGTTTCGATGCCGCGGCCCCAACGCGGGTCACGATAGATATTCACTGTGGGCGTCCACATGGTAAGCCCTTGATAACGCGCATAACTTCCCTGTGATGCGTAATTTGCATTCTTTGCACGCGCCTCATCCGATACGGCACTGAACACTTCATACACCGATTCCGGCGAGAAAGACGCCGCCATCCCTATCGGTTGGGGAAAAACCGTAGCCAGTCCGGCACGCGCCACGCCATGCAGCGCCTCGTTCCACCAGTTATAGGGTTTGATGCCCAGACGCTCCACTGCCTGGGAGTTGTCCATCATCAACGCTACCTTTTCTTCCAAAGTCAGTTCTTTCAATAAAAGTTCCGCTCGCTTTTCGGGAGCCAACGAAGTAGTTTTGTACGTAGACTGGCTACATCCTACCAGTAGTAGAAGCGGCAGCCAATAGATAAGTTTTTGTTTCATGGTTATTGTTTTAAAAAATCATAGTAATCAGATTCATTTACCTCACAAAGATACAGACTTACTCCATATACTATTGTGCCGGACGTTTCATAAAGTTTACTGTATGTATCATGACACATGCTATTTAAACACATTAGTCCGGTAGAAAAGAATAATACCGGCAGCATACTAACAATGAAAGGAATACGCATCAAGACATTTCACAGCATGGCACAAGCAGTATCACCCTTAGAACTGGAAATAAATGAACGGCTGTATCTCCGAGCTCTTCATTTGAATTACAAGGTAGATCATGGCAACCAGCAACAGCGCTTTCCCTATAAGCGGAAGCCGGATGACAGCTTTGCAGCAGGCATGTTCCCAACTGTCCGGTACGAAATGGAGGAAAAAGCCGAGCGACATCAAGGCAAACACTTCCCAATAGCCCTCCACCAGTTGGGTGAAAAGCCGGGGACGGAAAGCTGTGAATATCTGGTTCAACATATCCAGCGAAGTGGAGAAGTCGGCATTGCGGAAAAATATCCAACAGAAACAAACGAAGTGGAACGTGATTACGATGCCGAAGAAGCGGCGGATGCCATGACTGCGCTCTCCCTTTTTCCTGCCGGTGATGCCCATCCAGAACTTATGGGCTGCCAGCGCAACACCATGCAACATCCCCCAAAAAACAAAATTCCAGGATGCGCCATGCCACAAGCCACCCAAAAACATGGTGATGATGAGATTGGCGTATTGCCGTATCTTCCCCTTACGGTTGCCGCCCAGGGATATATAGAGGTAATCGCGCAGCCAACTGGAAAGCGAGATATGCCAGCGGCGCCAGAACTCCGTTATGGATGCCGACTTATAGGGCGAGTCGAAGTTCATGTTGAAATGAAAGCCCAGCAGCAAAGCAATGCCGATAGCCATATCGCTATATCCGGAGAAGTCGCAATAGATTTGAAGCGCATAGCCGTAAACACCCATGAGGTTTTCCACGCCCGAATACAGAGTAGGATTATCAAAGATACGCTCCACAAAGTTGATGCTGATATAATCCGAAATAACCGCTTTCTTGAAAAGACCGCTTACAATCAGGAAGATTCCCTTTCCGAACATCTCCTTAGAGACAAACAGCGGACGGCGGATCTGCGGGATAAAGTCGCGTGCACGCACGATGGGGCCTGCCACCAACTGCGGGAAGAAAGATACATAGAAAGCATAGTCCAACAGGTTGGTGAGGGGCGTTATCTCTTTGCGATACACATCGATCGTATAGCTCAGCGACTGGAAAGTGAAGAAAGAGATGCCGACAGGAAGAAATATGTCCATTGCGGTAAACGTGCCGCCTGTCAGCGAAGCAAAGAACCCGCAGAGGAAATTCGTATATTTAAAGTAGCACAACAGTCCCAGGTTTATCAGCAGGCTGACCGCCACCCACGTTTTACGCTGCCAGCGTACGGTGGCCCGTTCCATGAGCCGGGCAATGAAAAAGTCGCTTACCGTAACAATGGCAAGCAGGAAGAAATAAGTGCCGCTGCTTTTATAGTAGAAATAGTAAGAAAACAGGGTAACGAACATCAGGCGGGCAGTAGTGCGACGCTGCAAAAGCAGATAGAACACGATGAAAGCGGCAAACAGCCACAGGAAGATACCGCTGCTGAATATCATCGGCGCATGCGGGTCGTACACCAGCAGGTCATGCAGGCGGGTGAAGTCTATATCCAGTTTGTTCAGAAGTTCGTCAATATTCCACATCTGTCGGTTACGGCTTAATTTAGATTATACTCAATCATCGACTGCAATAGTCGTTATACGCTTTCAGCAAGGCTTGATAGAACATCTCACCTTGCAATACATATCCTTCCGGAAGATAATGCACATGGTCGGGACGCATCAGTTTCGCCTCCTGCCAGTTGAGACAGGCGCGACGAACGCCTCCGAAAACATCGTACATATCCCACACAGCCAACCCGTTGGCATCGGCAAAACGCCGGATGGTCTGTACGGCAACAGAGGTACGGGGATTAATCTTATAGGTACGCCGGCGGCGGCGCTGGCGGAAACTCTCGTATGAACCGGGCGGAGTGGTCATCAGCATCGGGACGCCGGACAGGCTGTCGCGTAGCATACGTACCAGTTCATCCATCTGCTGATAGTGCAACTTTGAGTTGTACCGCCGGTTGTGGCTCTCGTTTGTCCCGAAAGAGAGAATCACAAGGTCGGGATGCAACGCTGCGATGTCCGCCACACGCACCGGACGAGTAAAGGTGACACAGAACGCACCGTTTATTCCCATGTCCATATAAGTCAGCGCACCGAATGTCTTTCGGAGCAGTTCGCCCGTAGTCTGCGGGAAGATATGACCGCGGATATGACTGTCGCCCACATGAACAATACGTATCGTATCGGCAGATGCACCCAAGCGGAGCATACGCATCTTCTCCCAGAAAGGTTTCAAGATGCCGACACTGTCTATCAGTTCATTCTCTCCGAGTTGGCGGAAAGCCGGAGGCAGGCTGATGAAAGGAACGGGCAGAGTGTCCGTACGTTGGCCGTAAGCCGTAAGCGTGTCGCAATCGGATACCGTCTTTTGAAGCCGGGGACAGCCGGGAAGCGCATCTTGCGCACAGAGCCGCTGCACCGGCAGGAGAAGCATTACAAACACCGCGTAGCAGACAGTGAAGCGCCAACTGCTCCATCGTGAGTTTTCCTTATGGCTCCGCTTCATAGGCACGCCTCCTGTCGTACTGTTCTTTGCCGTAGACCAATGCCTCATAAAGCAATTCTGCCAGATGTTTGCCGCCACGAAAGTTGATATGCGTATAATCATAGTTGGCCAAAGACGGCTTGGCATGCACCATGTCCGCCATACTGCCCTCGCCTCCCATTGCCTCGAACATATTCCAAAACGCCACTCCGCTGTCGGCTGCCAGGTTCTGCTGGTAACGGACAAGATTCTTAATGCCGGGCATGGTGCGCAGGTCGCCTTCTTCGGTCTTATACTCGCGGTCGCCCACACTGACAACAAGGATGCCGGCTTGTGGAAAGGCACTCTTCAAATGGGCGATGGTGGTTGCCATACCGTCACGATAACGGTCATAATTCCGTCCGCGCTCCGTAGCGACATTCAGCCCGTACTGAAGAATTATCAAATCGTAAGGGCGCTGTTCATTAAATTCGCGCATCATCCAGACAGGTACGGAGCGCAAGGACAAGCCGGAACTGCCCCGAAGCGAGAAGTTATCAACAATAATTCCTTGTGTACCGTCCATGGCTAAGCCATAGAATAAGGTGGAGTCGGCACTTTCCACTTTCCAGCGTACAGAGCCGATGCGGCCTGTCACATCCATCTCTCGGAGTTCTCCCGTAGGAAAAAAAGTCTCAGTCTGCGCCTCCCCTTTATTTACGGATGCCGAGAGAGTAACCTCGCCTTTATTGTAAAAGAAGATGGAAGCATGCTCGCAGGTATCAAGCCGGGACGCATAGTTCTTCTGCCCGCGAAGTTCTACATAAGCACCGGGATTGGGAATGAAGTAGTGTCCCGAAATTCCCTGTTTGCTACGGTCGAAGAACACCGAATCCATAATGGAATGGCTCTGCCAGCCGTTAAAGCTATGCCGCACCGTAGGGCGGTAACCGCTGGTCATGGAAGTAATCGTGACGAAGCCTACCCCGCATCCGCCATAACGTTCCTGCAACATGGCACGCAGGTCAGCCGTAAGAATGTCCGCTTCTATGAAAGAATCGCCGAAGTAGGCGATGCGCACCAGACGGGGATTTGCGGCCAGCTCATCCAACGCGCGATAGAAAGGCGTCATTCCGCGCAGGGCGGAGTCACTGTAATCTTCAATGCAGGTCATTCCGCTGCGGCAAGTGTCCACAAAGGCGGGCTTCACTTTCGGGGGTGGCGGCAACAGGGTATCCGGCTCGCTCACCGCTTCCGGGGAAAGGCGTACATCACCCAGTATGTCCACACGCCTCAGCACATGAGTGCCTATCGTGGTTCCCGGCAACAACCCCATCAGCAGAAGTACGGCCACCACAATAAACATCAACCAGCCTGTATGTTTCAAAACACTCTTTTCCATAACCAATCCGGTCGCAAAGATAGAGAATCGGATGAAAATAAATATCTTCCTGCCAAAAAGAATTATCCCTGCAGGAAAAAGATATTTCCTGCAGGGATAAACGCTTTTTATGCAACAGAGACCTTAAATGGTCTTCTCAATGTTCCAGACGAATGCCCGAAGCCCCAGTTGCTCGGTCTGCTTGTCCATGTTGTGAAGGACTTCCAGCAGAGGGTCCACCCTCTCATCCTCCACCATCGTCAGGACGGCGGAACACATGGAAGGCCAGGCATGACTGCCATAATGAGGCTCTCCGGTTTTGGAACCGCGTCCGCGAACTTGCTCCCAGTAAGTGAAGCCCCTGCAATTCAGCCTGTCGAGCGTAGCGATGATACGCTCATAGTATGCTTGATCGAATGTGATTAATACTGATTTCATTATTCAACTATTAAATGTCAATTGATTAATTATTGGTCTGTTTCTGTTCCTCAAAGTAAGCATCCAGTTGCTTGTGCATCTTACGGCGCTGGCGTTTGATGCCCACCCCGCCAAAGATACAGTACATCGTAGGAACATAAATCAAAGTGAGGATCGTGGAAACCGCCAGACCGCCGATTACGGCAATCGCCATGGGACTCCACATCTCAGAACCCTGCCCTGTGCTGACGGCCATCGGAATCATACCGAGAATGGTAGTCATGGTAGTCATCAACACCGGACGGAGACGACTCTTGCCGGCCGTAACTACGGCATTCAGCACCGACTGCCCGCGTTCGCGGCAAAGGATAGTGTAGTCGATGAGCACGATACCGTTCTTCACCACGATACCGATCAACATGATGCTACCCAGCAAACTCATTACACTCAACGTAGTGTTGGTGATGAACAATGCCATCAACACGCCACTCATAGCGAACGGCACCGAGAGGATCAGGATAAACGGATAAGTAAGGGACTCGAACTGGGCAGCCATCACGATGAACACAAGCACAATGATCAAGACACCCAATGTTCCCAAATCGCGGAACGAATCCTGCTGGTCCTCAAAGGAACCCGACACTTGAATGGTTATGTCCGAGGGTTTCTCCAACTTATCTATAATCGCATTGCCCGCAGCCACCACATCGCCCAACGGAGCGCCGGAGATAACGGCGGATACCGTCACGATACGCTCGCGGTCTTTACGTTCGATAGTAGGCGGAGCAAAACGTTCTACAACCTTTCCCAGGTCTTTGATACGCACCCCTTCGCCTTTGGCATTATAGACCAATATATTCTCGATGCTTTCAAGGCTGGTGCGGTATTCGGGAGCATAGCGCACCTTGATGTCGTACTCATCACCGTCTTCACGATATTTGGAAGCCGTCGCACCATTGATACGGTTACGCAGATAGGTAGCGGCGGTAGACAAGTTCAGTCCATGAAGCGCCAGCTTCTCACGATCAAAGTCTACCTGATACTCAGGCTGGTAATCACTACGGCTGATGTTGACCTCGGATACACCTTTCACCTTCAGCAGTTCACGTTTCAGGCGGGCGGCAACGCTGTCGGTTTCTTCCATGCTGTAACCGTACACTTCAAAATCGGCAGATGCCTGGGCAGACATACCCGTATTGCTACCTCCGAAAATGACCTGTGCCTTACTGAATTCCGGATAGGCCTTCAGGTCTTCGCGCATTTCATCACAGACAGTTTCCAGCGTAACATTACGCTCATCCGGGTCTACCAGGCTGATGTTGAAGGAGATGATGTGCGAACCGTTGTCCTGCATGGATGCCCAGGTATTATCCGAGTCGGCCTGTCCCACCGTATAGTTACATACCTTCATAATACCTTTATACTTCTCAAGCCACTGTCTGGTCAGCTTCTCCGATACCTCCTGCGCCACTTCCTTACGGGTTCCGATAGGCAGTTCCAATTGCACAGCGATACGGGCGTTATCCTGCGCCGGGAAGAACTCCGTACCGATGGTCTTTGCACAAAGCAAACTCAGAATAAAGAATACCACGCAACCTGCAAGAACCACCATGCGGTGACGGACTGCCCAGTTGAGCATACGCGCATACCAGTTGTCCAACCCGTCCAATGCATGTTCTATCGGACCGAAGAATATCCGGAACACCTTAGACTGCTTGCGCTACAAACGGAGCAGTTGCGAACAAAGCATCGGCGTCAGCGTCAAAGCGGAGACAGTGGATACAAACATAATGGCACACATCATCCAGCCCAACTGCTTGAACAGTACACCGGACATACCGGTCACCATCGTCAACGGGAAGAATACGGCAATCATCGTCAGTGTAGAAGCCACAACGGAGATAGCCACCTCGTTCGTGCCATGCACAGACGCCTGCTTCGGGTCGGAACCGCGCTCGATGTGTGTCGTGACATTCTCCAATACCACAATGGCATCGTCCACCACCATACCGATAGCAATGGAAAGCGATGAAAGCGAAATGATATTAATCGTATTCCCCGAAATTGCCAGATATATGAATGAAGCAATCAGAGAAAGCGGAATCGTGATACAGATGATCAGCGTGGCACGCCAGCGTCCTAAGAACAAGAACACCACAATCACAACGAAGAGCAAGGCATACATAACCGTCTCCGTCAAACTGTCGATGGTGTTCAGGATGTTTTCAGAGGTATCTACAATGACGCCCAGCTTCACGTCGCTCGGCAGGTTCTTCTGCAAACGGGGCAATGCATCCTGCACCTTTTTGGAGATTTCCACCGAATTGGCTCCCGACTGCTTCTGAACGACGATCATGGCGCCTTGCACACCGTTATTATAGGTTTCCTGCGCACGCTCTTCTACGGTGTCCACTATCTTGGCAACATCACGCAGATAGACCGTAGCGCCATTATACGTACCTACAACCACATTCGCCAACTCGCCGGAGTCGTCGAACTCACCCTCCACACGCAATGAATAGGTTTCATTACCGATGTCGAAGTTACCGCCCGGTATATTCCTGTTCTCAGCCCCGATAATGGAACTGATTGTTTCGATGCTCAGGTTGTATGCTTCCAGCTTATAAGGGTCGCAATACACTTGGATTTCACGCTGCGGCGCACCACTGATGGACACCGTACCCACACCGGGAATACGCGCCAAGGGATTTACCACACGATCATCCAGTATCTTATAAAGTGCCGACTGGCTCTCGTTGGCCTGTACGGACAGCAGCACGATAGGGATCATATCCGTACTGAACTTAAAGATGATAGGGTTCTCCACATCATCGGGAAGCTGGGAACTTACCATATCCAGCTTGTCACGCACATCATTCGTCAACACGTCAATATCATTACCGAACTCAAACTCCAGTGTAATCAGCGACATATTCTCCGAAGAACGGGAAGTGATGTGCTTCAAATCACTGACAGAGTTCAAAACATTCTCCAACGGACGGGTCACATTGTTCTCGATATCCGAAGCACTGGCTCCCGGATAGGCCGTCATCACCATAATCGTATTCGTATCAATGTCCGGATACAAGTCGATAGGCAATTTGGACAAAGAGAACAGGCCAAATATCACCACTGCCAGAAAGCAGAGCGAAGTCATAATCGGTTTCTTAACCGCACCTTCGTATAAACTCATGTTATTAGTTTTTAGTGATTATTTCTCTACTTCTACTTCCATGCCGTTCACCAGCTTGGTCTGTCCGGCTATAACTACCTGCGAATTGTCAGGCACACCGGAAATCAACTCGTATTCAGCGCCCATGCGGCGTCCGAGCTCCACCTTATTATAGGTTACTTTGCCGTCTTTGTAGACATACACGTAGCGGTCGCCCGAACCGGATTGTTTCACGATGGCCAAGTCGGGCACAACCACATTGTCCTTAGAGCCGAAATTAAGTGTGGCGCGGGCAAACATTCCGGGACGCACGCGCTGGTCCTTATTGGAGAGTTTAATCTCCACAGGGAAGGTGCGTGTATTCGGGTCTACCGTAGGATAAACCAAGCTGATGTAGCCTTCAAACGGTTCGTCGCCATAGACATCCAGCTTCACTGCTACGGGAGCGCCTTTCTTCACTTGGGTGAAATAGGTTTCGGAAACGTTGATGAGCAGTTTCACCGGAGTGATCTGTTCCACCACCAACACAGGTTCCCCGCCGCTGTACATGTCGCCGTTGTCATAATTACGGGCTGTTACAACACCGTTTATAGGGCTGAGCAACGAGGTGTTTTCCAATAGGTTGCGATAGGCCGTCTCCTTTATGTCCAAAGCCATTTTGGCTGCATCCCATTCCGACTTGGATGCACCGCCCACTTTGTACAGTTCGTCCATACGCTTGAACTCAATCTCCTGGTTATCAAGCTGGAACTTGGTTTGTTTCAGGTTGGCCTCATCCATGCTGACCAGCTTCTGGCCTTTGGATACGCGGTCGCCCACTTCCACCAATATCCTGTCTATACGCACCGGAGACGAAGGAGCTATATTGTTCTTCACCTCTGCTTCGACAGTAGCGGTGTATTCATGGATCTGTTCTACCGGACGCGCTTTCACATCCGCCAGCTTCACTCTCGGCTTTTCATCCACATGTTCAGCGACAGCCTTGTCCTTCCCGCCGCTGCAAGCGCCCAACAGTGCTACTGCAAGCAGGGCAATCAATTGAAAACTTTTTTTCATATCGTTGTTCTTATTTCTATTCTTCATTCTTAGTTCTTCATTCTTCGTTCTCTGCAATATAATCCTTTCCCAGCACTTGGTCAAGGTCAGCCTTCGCTACCAGATAATCATAGATGGACTGATTGTAAGTCAGTTCAGCCTCCGTAAGCTGCACTTGCGATGTGTTCAGCTCCAACACCGTACCTTTGCCTACCTCATAGCGTTTACCGGCAATCTGCACAGCTTTCTGTGCCTGCATCACATTCTCGCGGTTGCTGACAACCTGC
>OHQH01001220.1_pt1 | contig 11688 bp, 14 predicted proteins | sample 1577891 | NCBI WGS metagenome assembly OHQH01 (sample SAMEA3879601, study PRJEB24766) | human gut metagenome | biome: human-associated habitat; feature: feces | place: USA | collected 1985/1987
CGGATTGTTATGAATCATATGTGTATGCTTTTCAGTTCGGGGCTGATCGTGCTGACACGGCTCGATCTGACAAAGGCGATCAAACAGCTGATTATCGCGGGCGCATCCTTTGTCGTATTTCTGATTGTGCCGTGGATCTTGCGCAAATGCAGGTTTCTGGAAAAACTTGGCTGGATTTATGCCGGAATCGGAATTGCAGCCCTTGGAATCGTGCTGATTTTAGGACAGGTGACGCACGGCTCGAAGCTGTCCTGGTCGATAGGTGGAATTACCTTCCAGCCGTCGGAGTTTGTCAAACTGACGTTCGTATTTTTCCTGGCAGCGGTTCTTTCCGAAAAGACAGGAATCCGGCAGGTGGTCGCAGCTGGAATCGGAGCAACAGCGCATGTGCTGATTCTCGTACTGTCGAAGGATCTGGGCAGCGCGTTGATTCTTTTTATGGTGTATGTGTTTCTGATGACGATTTCTGCACATCAGCCACTGTATCTGGCTGGCGGGCTTGTCGCCGGGGCAGGCGCATCGTTGCTTGCGTACCGGATGTTTTCCCATGTACAGGTGCGCGTGCAGGCGTGGAGAGATCCATGGAGTGTGATTGATAAGCAGGGATATCAGATCGCACAGGCGCTGTTTGCGATGAGCCGCGGAGGACTGTTCGGACTGGGAATCGGAAAAGGCACGCCGCAGGATATTCCATATGTGGAGACGGATTTCATTTTTTCCGCAGTGATCGAAGAGCTGGGGCTGCTCTTTGGAATTGGAATTTTGCTGACAGCGGCAGTGCTGTTTGTTCTGATGATTCGTCTGGCGGGTGGTCTTGCAGACGGATTTTACAGAAATCTTGTAGTAGGATTTGCAATTTTATACCTGTTTCAGACGTTTCTGACTGTCGGCGGCGGAAGCAAATTTATCCCGCTGACCGGTGTGACGCTTCCTCTTGTCAGCTACGGTGGAAGCAGCGTGATGACGACGATCCTGATGTTTGGCGTCATAGAAGGCGTTTTTGTCTTGCGGTATGATGAGGAGCTTCGAATTGAAAAGCAAAGAAGAAAGAAAAAAAGACAAACAGAAGAAACAGAATAAATGGCAGATGAACCGTGAACTCTATCTGTGCAGCCTGCTGATGCTTGCAGTGTTTGCCGGGATGATCTGGTATCTGGCAGATTATGTGTCCTCCAATCAGGAAGCGCTGTTTAACAACAGCTACAATTCCCAGCAGCGCGTCCTCGCCCAGGAAAATACCCGCGGAACGATTTACGCTGGGACGGGAGAGGTGTTGGCACAGACTGTGATCGCAGAGGATGGAACATCAGTTCGGGAGTATCCCTATAAAAATATCTTTGCCCATGTGGTGGGTTACACGGATAAAGGAAAGACGGGGATCGAGGAACTGGAAAATTATCAGCTGATTCATTCGGATATTTCTGACCGGGAAAAGCTGGATCATGAGCTGGCAGGAGAAAAAAATCCGGGAAACGATGTCTATACAACGCTGGACACCTCCCTGCAGCAGGCGGCGAGCGATGCGCTGGGGTTATACCGCGGTGCGATTGTTGTGACGGAGGTAAAAACGGGAAGAGTGCTCGCAATGGTCAGCAAGCCCGATTACGATCCGAACAAAATCGCAGAAAACTGGGAGACGCTCAGCACCGACAAGGACAAAGCAGCACTCGTAAACCGTGGGACGCAGGGACTGTATCCGCCTGGTTCGACCTTTAAAATCGTGACGGCGCTTGCCTATATCCGCCAAAATCCGGACAGCTGGCAAAATTATCATTATCAGTGTAACGGTGCATATATCAATGGAGACAATAAAATCAACTGCTATCACGGGAGCGTGCATGGCGATGTCAATCTGATGACCTCCTTTGCAAAATCGTGCAATGCCTCTTTTGCCAACATCGGTATGTCGATGGATCGGGAAAAATTTGGCGAAACGATCGACGGTCTGCTGTTTAATCAGGAGTTTTCGTTCCCGCTTCCTTATAACCAGACGAAGGTAACGTTAGATCAGGACAGCACGGACGAGGACGTGATTCAGACGTCGATCGGTCAGGGGAAGACGCAGATCACGCCGGTACAGTTAAACCTGATTACGGCGGCGATCGCAAACGGCGGCAAACTGATGCAGCCGATCGTCGTGGATCGGGTGCTGAATGCAGACGGGAAGATACTGGAGAAAAATGAGCCGTCCGTTTATCGGGAGCTGATGTCGGAAAAAGAGTCGGAAGTGATGATTTCCCTGATGGAGGATGTTGTGCAGGAGGGAACCGGCAGAAAGCTAAAGGACCGTTCCTATACGGCTGCCGGGAAGACCGGAAGCGCTGAATTTTCCAGCGATAAGTCCGAATCCCATGCATGGTTTACAGGCTTTGCTCCGGCAGAGAATCCTGAGATTGCGGTGACAGTAATCGTGGAAAGCGCGGGTTCCGGAAGCGATTATGCAGTGCCCCTTGCCAGACAGGTGTTCGATGCATATTTTTCAGACTGACCGGACAATTTTGAATTTTCGGTAAATTCTTTTTGGAGAATAGGACTTGCCCTGTATCCGGATTTAAGGTATACTGAATTCCAGAGTCAGATATCGACGGACAGGAGGAATTGCAGTGATAGAAGCAACGAGCTGCGGCGGTGTAGTAATTTTTAGGGGGAAGATCCTTCTGCTTTATAAAAATTATAAAAATAAATATGAAGGATGGGTACTCCCTAAAGGAACCGTGGAGGAGGGCGAGGAGTTTCAACAGACCGCGCTCCGTGAGGTTCTGGAGGAAAGCGGTTCCAGAGCTTCCATTATCAAGTATGTGGGCAAAAGCGAATATACCTTCAACGTACCGGAGGATGTCGTGGAGAAAGAAGTTCACTGGTATTTGATGATGGCAGACAGTTATTACAGTAAGCCGCAAAGAGAAGAGTATTTTGTGGACTCCGGATTTTACAAGTATCATGAGGCCTATCATCTTTTGAAATTTGCCAATGAAAAGCAGATTCTCGAAAAAGCCTATCATGAATATCTGGAATTAAAGAAGAGCAATCTCTGGGGCAGCCACAAATACTATTAAGCGGACGGAAATCATCTGTTTAGGCCGGTCAATCTGACCGGCTATTTTCAAAAAATATGCTTATGAGTGCAATTTGGGGGCATTCTAGGAACAGGAGAGTGTTGCCAGTTCATGAAATTTTACCGCAGGCTGTATGTGGGGCCGTCAATCCGCAATGTAAATAAAATAAAATGGAAGCTTCTGACCGGGAGAGGACAGCTTGGTATCTATCTGATCAGCCTGTCCCGCACTTCAGATCAGCTGGACATTTTCCACTGCGCGCTGTTAAAACAAAAATATTTTGACAAAAAGGCACTGCAGGTTGTCGGCATTGCAGAGGGGCGGGAGGAAGCGATTTTTCTTGTGCAGCAGATGCTGCAGGATACGATGGACGCCGGAATGGAAGCGGATATCAAGGGGTATCTGCAAAAGACCTTTACCTCCGGGAAAGGAGGCGGCGGATGACAGTACTTCTGACAATATTAAAAGTAATTGGATGGATTTTGCTTGGAATCCTCGGACTGATCTTGCTGACAGTTCTGACCGTTTTGCTCGTCCCGATCCGATATCGGGCGGACGGCGTCTGGAAGGAAGAAAAATACATCCGGGGTCGCGTGACATGGCTGTTACATCTGCTGTCTATCTGTGTCACATATGAAAAAGAACTGCTTTTGGAAGTCCGCGTGGCGGGAATTTTAATTTATCCGAAAAAAGAACGATCTGGGAAAAGGAAAAAAGCGGCATCCGGGGCGGATGCAGAGGAAGGTGTAGGCGACGCCGACGCGGATACGAATGTGCTGGATGCGGACGGAGCGAAAATACCGTCTGCGGACATAAAAACGCTGGGCGAGAGCGCGCCTGCTGCCGGTACGACTGACGAACCGCAGACACAAACTGTCGCGGAAGCATCTGAACCGCAGTCAGCAGACCCGCGTGGCTCGGCTACGACCAGGATGCCTGATGTCGAATCACAGTCAACTGACCCGAACGAAACGTCTGCTTCGGAGGCTGACGCGCAAGCTGCCGATTCGGACGCTGCGCCCGAACATCCTGCCGGCAGCTTTTTTGAAAAGCTTTCCGGTAAGCTTTCGCAGGTCACAGACCGACTGCGCGGAATGCAGCAAAAGACCGACCAGCTCAAACAACAGGCTGCCTATTATAAAAGAATCTGGGATCAGCCGCAGACACGGCAGGCGATCCGGGTTGGATTTTACGAGCTGGGAGAAACTATCAGACATGTACTGCCGCGAAAGCTGGAGGTTTTTGGAATCGTCGGGACAGGCGATCCGGCTTCTACCGGACAGATCATGGCGATACAGGGAATGCTGTATCCCTGGCATAAAGGAAATATCCGGCTGGAACCGGATTTTGAAGAGAAATATATCGAAGGAGAACTTCACCTCAAAGGCAGAATCCGGCTTGGAACCCTCGGAATCTGCGGACTGAGGATTTTACTCAATAAAAATGTCAGACGACTGATCAGAATACTGCGCAAGAAGGAGGAAGCATAGCATGGCAGAAAATAAAGACAACAATATTACTTCTGTAATGGAAGCCTTGGTGAAAGGGGCAGAATCCGTTTTCACAACGAAAACCGTAGTTGGAGAAGCAACAAAGATCGATGATACGATCATTATCCCGCTTGTGGATGTATCGTTTGGAATCGGTGCGGGCGCAAGCTGCGGAGCGGGTAAGGACTCCCGCAAAAACGGCGGCATGGGCGGTATGAGCGGCAAGATGTCCCCCAGCGCGGTGCTTCTGATTAAAAACGGACAGACACGTCTGGTCAACATCAAGAATCAGGACAGCGTCAGCAAGGTAATCGACATGATTCCTGACCTGGTAGACCGTTTTACAACGCCTAAACAGGAAATGATGAGCGATGAGGAAGCGGTGGACGCAGCGTTCCCGGAAGAAGACGGTAACGAAGCATAAATTTTAAATGATGAAGATTGCGAGAGTGCAAAGCACGTAGCAATCTGGTATCAAAGGATAGCGAAACATGTGACAGGGGCGGTCTGGCTGGATTTGTCCCTGTTTTGCTTTTTGAAGAAAGCTTGAGGGCAGGCAGGATGAAAAAAAGGATGAAACGATTCAAAAACAGGAGGACAACTTCGACTGCCGCGATACTGTGTATGGCAGCTTTGCTTTTTGCTGTTTTGCTGGCGGGATGCTCTGTACAGAAAGAAACGGAGGCTTCCGGTGACCAACAGCAGGAAACCTGGTCGGAAGAAATGGAAAATAGCACAGCTCTTTCAGAGGAGCCGGATGATACAGATACTATCGGAAATGCGGATAATCCGGAGGATACAGGCGATATCGGGAATCCGGAAAACCCGGAGGATACGTCTGCAGCCCTGACGCTTCCGATTTTGGATGAAATCAATTCTAAGGTTCAGATTGGGACATCGGGTTCGTCTCTGATAGCGGTGCAGGCAGCAGTAAAGCTGTTGGACTGGGGCGAACATACCGGTCTGGATCCGGAAGAAATCCGGGAGGCGGCTTCTGCATGGCTTTCGGAGCAAACGGACAGTGACAGGGAGGAAGCTCTGTTAAAGCTGGAAATGGTAGACGACGCTTATCAAAGGCTCTTAAAAGAAGATGCGCGGGAACTGCTGGATACTGCGGGATGCGCGGATACGGAGATTTTCTGGGGAAGCGAGCCTGTGGAGCCGGTTGAGGCAATTATGCAGGCAGCCGGACTGCGAAAGGACTAAGCCGTTGATGCTTGCGCAGATTTTTAATCAAAGAACGCCAGCCCGTGCATAGACTAAATAATATAAGATATTTTGCAGGGATTGATGCGTTTATGATCCGACTGGTTGCGTTTGCAATATTCTGGACAGCGATGGGAATGTTTTTGATGCTGTGCTTTCGGTACCGCTTTTTCGGCGTTGTGTTTGCGCTGATCTTGCTGGCGGTCAGCTATCTGATTTTAAGCTGCGATCAGTGACCGATTTTGGCAAAAACGTCAGTCGGGCGTTTGAAATAAGGCTACCGCAATCCCACTGGCTTTAGACGGTGGGTTAAGGTAGCTAAAAATCAGAAATTATTGTATACTCATGGTATGGGAACATGGAAATCTAAAAACAGACATAAATACTTATTACAATATCACATTATTTTCGTCTGCAAATATAGGAAGAAATTACTGGTTTCGAGACAGATATCAGATGATATAAAGCAGTTTTCATATGAGATATGTCAAAGGCACAGTGTTATTATCAGATATATGGAAACGGATAAAGACCATATTCAAAAATCAAGGTTGAGAAAGAGGGTGACAGTGGATGTTAAAGGCATATAAATACAGAATATACCCTAATAATGAGCAGAAAATACAAATTGCAAAAACATTTGGCTGTTGCCGTTTTGTATATAATCAGACACTGGCATACCGGAAAGAAGTATATGAGAAAGAGAAAAAATCGGTTAGTAAAACTGACTGTAACAATTACTGCAACAGACAATTAAAGAAAGAATATGAATGGCTGAAAGAAGTGGATAAATTTGCTCTGACAAATGCGATTTACAACATGGATGCTGCATATCAGAAATTTTTTAAGGAACATGCAGGTTATCCGAAGTTTAAGAGTAAACACGATAATCATAAGTCATATACAACAAATTTTACGAATGGCAATATAACAGTAGATTTCGGGTGCAATAGAGTAAAACTGCCTAAATTAAAAGGAATAAAAGCAAAACTGCATAGAAATTTTATCGGACAGATAAAATCGGCAACGATATCACAAGTTCCGAGTGGAAAGTATTATGTATCAATTTTAGTGGAAACAGAACACGTGGAACTGCCGCATACAAATCAAAATACAGGAATAGATTTAGGTATTAAGGAGTTATGTATTACTTCTGATGGAAAGAAATACGAAAATCCCAAAATTATCAGAAAATACGAAAAGAAACTGAAAAAACTGCAAAGACAGTTAGCGCACAAAGAAAAAAGAAGCCAAAACTACTACAAAGTAAAGAAAAAGATAGCATTATGTCATGAAAAAATAACAAATACCAGAAAAGATTATCTGCACAAGATGTCCCATGAGATTATCAGCGAAAACCAAGTGATAGTTTCGGAAAATTTGCAGATAAAAAACATGGTAAAAAATCATCATTTGGCAAAGTCCATAAGTGATGTATCATGGTATGAGCTGACAAGACAGTTAGAATATAAGGCAAAGTGGAATGGCAGAAAATATATCAAGATAAATACATTTTATGCCAGCAGTCAGTTGTGTTCAGCCTGTGGATACCAAAATACAGAGACGAAAAATCTATCCGTAAGGGAATGGAAATGTCCTGTCTGTGGAACAAATCATGACAGAGATATCAATGCGGCAAAGAATATACTGGAAGAAGGATTAAGAGAAATAGCATAAAAATAATAATATAGGGCAGGGACTGCCCGAATTAACGCCTGTGGAGATAGTAGGTTACGAGGTCTGCGAAGCAGGAAGCCCATTGGCTTTAGACAATGGGTAGTTCACCCGGAAGAGCTTGCACAGATTACCGCACCGACCCTCGTAATCTGCGGGACAAAAGACATGATCCGGGAAGACCACACGAGAAAAATTGCGGAAAATATCCCGAATGCCCGTCTGGCGATCATCGAGGGGGATCATTTTGTTGCAAATAAGCGCTCGGAGGAATTTAACCGGGAAGTGGACAGGTTTCTGGAAAGCCTTTAAAACCATAGGAGAATGAATGATTCGAAAAGCGGAAAAGAAAGATCTTTCAAGAATTGCAGAAATCCTCGTATTTGATAAGCGAATGAATTATCGATCGATTTTTAAAAACGACGACTATTCTTTTCATGTGCTTCAAGTACTGGATGTTGCAAAAGAGTATGCGCAGCCGGAAATCCTGGATCATATTTTTGTGTATGACGATGGAATTGTGAAAGGACTGATTCATCTGGAACAGACGGAAATCGCAGAGTTTTATGTGGATCATTTTTTTCAGAATCAGGGAATCGGCGCGGCGCTGATGGAGTACGCCAAGCAGGAGCATCGGGCAGACCATCTGTGGGTGCTTGAGAAAAATGAACGCGCGATCCGGTTTTATGAAGCCCACGGCTTTTCTCTTTCCGGGCAAAGGCGTCTGGAAGCGGGGACGACGGAATACGTCATAAAGATGCTCGCAATAGAATGACAATTTGAGGAGGAAAACAGGATGAACAAACGAAAAGGCGCACTTTTTCTGGCGCTGTGTCTGTTATTGGCAGGCTGCAGTCAGAGAGCAGAGACGAAAACTGAAATGGCAGAAAGTATTGGGATACAAAACGAAAGCGCCATGCCGGACACAGAGGATGCAGATGCAAAAGACTCTGTGTCAGAAACGGGCGAGACGCAAAATACGAAAACGACTGCGACGGAAGCGGATGAGGAGCAGGATATGGGCGCGGCTGCACAGGAGCCGGAAAACGAAGCAACTTCCGAAGCGGTTGTGGAAAACACGACAGAACCGAAATATCTAACCCTGGACATATCCACAATGGGCGAGATACTTGCGGACGGCGATGCGGTGGATCCGATCGGGTTGACCATTCTATCGGAAGAGGAAAACGGAGTCAGCTGGGCAAACGACTGGTATGACAGCGAAAATTTGTCACTTCCGATGATCGGCACGGACTGGAACAGCTTTTATGACGATCATTACCAGTACCAGTGGGTGGACAACGAGCTCTATATTTATGAAACCGGTACGGGAAATTGCATCTATGTACTGGATTATCCGACGGATCAGTGGTATATTAACGGCAACAATGCATATCTGGAGGATGGGATTTTTTACGGAGCCAGCGTGAGAAACGGATACGCGCAATCCAATACCTGTTTTATGTTTGCCTATGATCTGGAAAACGATAAGCTGCTGTGGAGAAGCGCAGACCAGACCTATAATTCCATGAATTTTGTAGTCAAAGGGGATGTTATTCTGTGCGGCTATGGCTTTACGGCGGAACCGGATTATCTGTATCAGATCAATCGCAACACAGGAGAAGTGATCGATCGGCTGTCCTTAAAAAAGGCACCGGATCTGATCGTAGAACAGGATGGGAAGCTTTATGTCCATACCTACAGTTACAATTATGTGATCGGGATGGATGTACCGAACGAATTTTGAGTGGGAGGTACGGATTGGGAAATTCTGACAATAGAAAACGGGGTGTGAACTCCAGGCAAAACGAGAAAAACAGGGAAGCTCTGATTGCTGTGCTTACGGTCTGCCTGATTGGCGTACTGGTAACGGTGGTCATTATCGCAGCTGTCGATCTTTACCGGAAACACACCTATACGGCTGAAATCGATCCATCTGAGTACAAAATTATTAAAATAGAAAAAAGTACGACAACGTCCTATTCTGCGGCGACGGAAACCGTGGATACAGATTCGATCTATGTTGTGACGGTTGAGTATCAGGTGGATGGCGTCACCTATACGGACACGCTGGACATGCTGACCGGTACGGAGTTTGCAAAAACCCTGTATGGACGTTATCTGACGGATTCGAATCCGGAAGAAGTGCTGGGGAAGCTTTATTATTCGCCGAAAAAGCCGTCCCATATCGGCAGATATGGAGATGACAGCATTTTTGTGAAGTGATTTTTTCACAGGGAAAGAGAGGCACTATGGGCTTTTGGATTTTTATGCTGGTGATGGATCTGCTGATTCCGGTTACGATGGTTTTTATTGGAAAAAGATTTCAGAAAAAGCCTCCGAAGGAGATCAATGCGATGTATGGATACCGGACGGCGATGTCCATGAAAAATAAAGAAACCTGGAAATACGCGCATCGCTGCTGCGGAAAGCTCTGGTATGTCAGCGGGCTTGTAATGCTTCCGGTTACGGTAATTGTTTTGACGTGTGTTTTCGGAAAAGGGAACAACTGCGTAGGGAATGTTGGGGGAATTGTGTGTACACTGCAGTGCGTCGTTATCATTGGAACGATCGTTGTGACAGAGCGGGAACTGAAAAAGAGATTCGACCGGAATGGGGAATGGAAGAGGAGCTGAGATTATTAAGATCATCCACCAGCTCCGGAAAAAACATTCCGGGGCCGGTGGATGATCAGCGATCGGAAAAGGACAGACCTCCGCAGAGCGGCGGCTGTAATTCATGACAATAGAATGCTCGCAGAGCGTGCATTCTATTGTTGCTACAAAAAAGAGCCTGAGCAAAAACCAAAGAACGGCTTTTGCTCAGGCTCTTTTTTGCAGGAACATCCCTGCTTCGCAGGTCTGTCCTTTTCCTCGTCGCCATGACAAAAAAGCTACTCTGAAAACCCAGAGCAGCTTTTCAATGTTTCTGATTCAATTAAGCTCTTTCAACCCTGCCGGACTTCAAGCAGCTTGTGCAAACGTGCATTCTCCGTGCACCACCGTTGACTTTACATTTAACGCTTCTGACGTTGGAATTCCAGATACGGTTGGATCTTCTATGGGAATGGCTTACGTTGTTACCGAAATGAGCGCCTTTGCCACAAATATCGCATTTTGCCATGATTGCACCTCCTCAAACTATATTCGTCGTTTGACTGACAACATCAGTATGATAACAGAATTAAATACATTTGGCAAGTAAAAAATCATCAAATTTTTAAAAAATTAAAATGGTTATTCCCTTTTTGCAGGAAAGCGGTTATAATAGCCTTAGATTTTCATGGAAAAAGGAGGTTATCACATGAAGGGTTCTTCTATGACGACCCATATGGGCAATATTACGATTGATAATGAAGTGATTGGTCAATATGCGGGAACAGTGGCGATGGAGTGTTTCGGCATCGTTGGCATGGGCGCTACAGTGAAGGGCGGTCTTGTCAAGCTGTTGAAGAGCGACAGCATTACTAAGGGCATTGCAGTTACACTGAATAATAATAAACTGACACTGGACTTCCACGTTATCGTGGCATACGGGGTGAGCATTCTTGCGGTATCGGACAATCTGATCAGCAATGTAAAATATAAGGTAGAGGAATTTACCGGAATTGAGATAGAGAAAATCAACATCTTTGTAGAAGGTGTGCGAGTGATTGATTAAGGAGGACTTAACTGTGGCTGTAAATACGATCGACGCTAAGATGCTTGCAAAGATGTTCTTAGCAGGTGCTAAGAATCTGGAGAGTAAGAAAGAGTGGATCAATGAATTAAACGTGTTCCCTGTTCCGGATGGTGATACAGGTACGAACATGACACTGACCATTATGTCTGCGGCAAAAGACGTTGCAGCGATGAATGCAAACAATGACCTGGATATGAAATCCCTGGCAAAGGCGATTTCATCCGGTTCCTTAAGAGGCGCCAGAGGCAACTCAGGCGTCATTTTATCGCAACTGTTCAGAGGCTTTACCAAAGCGATCCGCGATTATGATACGATCGATATTCCGCTGCTTGCAGAAGCTTGTGAGAAAGCGGTAGAGACTGCATACAAGGCAGTTATGAAGCCGAAGGAAGGCACGATCCTGACTGTTGCCAAGAGTGCTTCTTTAAAGGCCCGTGAGCTGGCAGATGCAGGGGAAACCGACCTGGAAAAATATATCGGCGATATCATTGAGCGCGCAGACTATGTGCTGAGCCAGACTCCGGAGATGCTGCCTGTTTTAAAACAGGCAGGCGTTGTGGATTCCGGCGGACAGGGTCTGA
>OHQH01001255.1_pt1 | contig 11427 bp, 8 predicted proteins | sample 1577891 | NCBI WGS metagenome assembly OHQH01 (sample SAMEA3879601, study PRJEB24766) | human gut metagenome | biome: human-associated habitat; feature: feces | place: USA | collected 1985/1987
ATCTTTTGTTTTCTTCGACAGCTCCTCCGAATCCAGAGCAGGCGTTTTATAATAACAAGACGAAAGCAGAAACAGACACAATAGCAAGCCCATGACAGACTTCACCATAGAGAATGCAGAGAACACAAAGTTACTATAAGACACGGATGACATAGAAGACACAGAGAACATGGAGAATAATTTTCCATCTCTCTTCCACAAACCGTTCAAACGACCGGTACCGGAAGAATGAGTTGAAACGTTGTCTCCTCTACGTCCTCTGTGACGAATGATTCCGTGATTAATTATCCTCATTGTGCCGCCTTTACTTTCATTTGACAATTCTTGCAATCGAACTCAAGACGGAACCGCTTTCCGTCATTCGACACCAGGAAATAGGGTTCTCTATAAGGCGACCGCACGCGTTGATGAATGGGACACCAACCCATACTATACCGCAAACAATGTTTGCAGAACATCAGTACCGCATCTTCCACCCGTTCTTTTTCATAAGCCCCGGCAATCTGTTGTACGCCATGTTCCTGATAAAAAGAGGCGGCACGGGTATTCATCACATTTCCCAAATACGTCAATGCGGTTTGCGGAAAAGCATGGTTGGTCGGTTTCCATACGGCGCGTTCCTGATGATAATTAATCCGGCGGGCAGCTATCAGTTTTTCCACTGCCTGACGACGGAAATCTGCCAATACGGAAGACGGCAGGAACCAGTTATCTGCAAAGGAGATTTCTATCTTCTCCGCTTCGAAAGGCGTATTGCCCAGTTTGGCAAGCTGAGTCCTCAAATGATCCGTTTGCGGCGTCCGTGCCAGTTCCTTTTCACGGGGAAGAGAAAGTGTCACACTATTATCATCTTCATCTGTCAGTGTCAGGGCGAATCCGAAAGGAGTATCCGTCAATCGGACAGACACAGCTATCCTGCGCTCGGACGACTTACGAGCCAGAATCTTTTCGAACTCCTGATCGAAATTTCGATAGAGACGGGTACGCGGTTTGATGCGGGGCACTTCGCCTGCCGGATAGAGTTTGTTGCCATCCACCCGGTTGATACGGAAACCTTTCAAACGGCCCTGCTCATCAAGGAAACAAACACCGTCTCCGTTATGGAAAGGCTTCACCCCGGCTACGGTAAGGTAATTGCCGCGTTGCTCCTTCATCGTTCCCATTTCCTCACCCAGGGATTTCGGCGTATCGAAAGAGGATATCTCCCGTTCGCGGCCTTGCAAGAAGTAGTGGGTAAAACCGCGGCTGAAGCTCTTGTCCAGCTGAGGAACGAAATCGAAGCGGCAACTGCCCGAAGAAGCGCGTACATACTCTCTACGACGGGCAAATATGGCATCCAGCTTTTGGCGGTAGGCAGCTGTGACATTCTTCACATAGGAAACATCCTTCAGCCGCCCTTCTATCTTCAGAGAAGAAGCTCCGGCATCCAACAGGTCTTCCAGAACTTCACTTTGATTCAAGTCTTTCAGAGAAAGCAAGTGCTTGTCACGTACGATTGTTTTTCCGTCAGCATCTACCAAGCTAAACGGAAGGCGGCAGAACTGTGCGCACTCCCCCCGATTGGCACTTCTGCCGAAACACGCCTGACTGACGTAGCACTGGCCACTGTAACTCACACAAAGCGCACCATGCACAAAGACCTCCAAAGGCGTCTCCGGACAAGCCTCGTGGATATTGCGTATCTCGTGCAGTGAAAGCTCGCGCGCCAATACCACCTGACGAAAGCCGGCATCCGTCAGGAAACGGACCTTCTCCGGTGTACGGTTGTCCATCTGCGTACTGCCATGCAAAGGTATAGGCGGCAGGTTCAAACGGGTAATCCCCATGTCCTGGACTATCAACGCATCCACACCGATACGGTACAAATCCCAAATCATCCGTTCCGTTTCGACAAGTTCTTCTTCTTTCAGAATCGTATTCACCGTAACATAAACACGTACATTATACAAATGGGCATACTCTGCCAAAGCGGAAATATCTTCCAGGGAATTGACAGCTGCCGCACGCGCACCAAACTTCGGCGCACCTATATACACCGCATCCGCACCATGATTGACAGCCTCAATGCCGCACTCTAAATTTTTGGCAGGAGCCAACAGTTCTATTTTTCGTTGCTTTATCATATTTTCACCACAGAGGGACACTGAGTTCCACAGAGTTTTCGGGATTATTACTTGATCTCTTCAATATTGAACGGAGTTTCCTGATATACAAAGTAGTTCAGCCAGTTGGAGAACAATAGGTTGGCATGAGCCCGCCAACGCACCAACACCCCCTTGTCAGGATCATCGTCCACATAGTAATTGCGGGGCATATCAATGGGTAGTCCCTTACTCAGGTCACGACGGTATTCCGTATCGAGCGTCAAAGGAGAATATTCGGAATGGCCGGTCACAAAAAACTCACGTCCGTTACGCGCCATCACCATATACACTCCCGCATCTTCCGACTCCGAAAGCAGGGTCAGCTCGGGAACCTTCAGAATGTCTTCCTTGCGGATCTCCGTATGACGGCTGTGGGGGACATAGAACACATCGTCAAAACCACGAAAGATAGGATACAAAGGTTGCAAGGTACGATGTTCGAATATGCCGAACATCTTCGCATCCAACGGATATTTGGGCACGCCATAATGGTGGTAGAGCCCGGCTTGCGCCGCCCAGCAGATATAAAGAGTGGACGTGACATGCGTACGCGCCCAATCGAATATTCCGGTTATCTCATCCCAATAGGTCACTTCCTCAAAGTCCATCTGTTCCACAGGAGCGCCGGTAATAATCATACCGTCGTATTTCTCGTCGCGCATCTTGTCAAAGTCCGTATAGAAAGCTTTCATATGCTCTATCGGAGTGTTCTTGGAAGTATGGCTTTTGATTTTCATGAATGAGATTTCCACCTGCAACGGAGTGTTGGAAAGCAAACGCACCAAATCGGTCTCCGTCGTAATCTTCAGCGGCATCAGATTCAGTATGACAATCCGTAGCGGACGAATGTCCTGCTGGGTTGCACGCGAATTATCAATAACGAATATATTTTCCTCTTTCAGCAGCTCTATCGCGGGAAGTTTATCGGGTAAATTTAAAGGCATAAGCTCTGTTCTATGGTTTAACTAATTACTGTTTACGATTTTAGCGTGTAAAGTTAGATAAAAAATCAGAGTGCCGTAAATAATTGGTGGAAGTTTTTGTTGAATTAGACTAGCCGATACGAAATATTAATATATATTTGCGGTCTGTATCTACCTATATGTGCCAAAAAAGAAGAAAGAAAAGGCCAAGCAATCAATTGTGACAACGGCTGGCAAGCAGCAGAAAGAGTAAATAACTTTCTTATATAATTGCGGTTCCTCTCAATCTAAATTTCTCGACACACACAAGTATTTGAGAATGAACCAAAGACGGGAAGATTTTCGTCTTACAAATTATTATATATGAAAAACCAAAAAGACCTTTTCAAGAAAGGCAGTATTCTGTTGTGTTTTGTTTTTGCCATAGCGGCTGCTTCTTGCGTCAATCAAATCAATGATGAAATCCGGGAAAGCAATATTCCCATCTCCTTTGTTGCAAAAGCGAGCAAGGGCAACACTAAAATAACGAAAAACACATTTGAGACCGGAGACAGAATGGGTGTATTTGCCATGCTGACCGGTAACGGCTTAAGCGAACAGCGTTACATCGACAACCTGCTTTTGGAATGTGGTGAAGGGACAACACTGATTCCCAAGAAAGAAGTTTTCTATCCGGAAGGAGATGCCACTCTGGATTTTATAAGCTATTATCCCTATCAGGCAGCCGGAATGGGCGGAGGCAGTTCTTTACTGCATGTCACAGTACAGGCGGATCAGAGCAAATCCTCCAATTACAGCTTATCCGATTTCATGACAGCACGAACCGAAAACATTGCCAACAGTAAAGAAGCCGTAAGACTGACCTACAAGCATCAATTTGCAAAAATAAAAATAGTTCTTACTCCCAAAGACGGAGAGAACGTAAATGATATGCTCAAAGCCAATCCCCGGATCATAGCTACCGGCTTCAGGACACAGGCGCTATACGACCTGCAATCGGACGAACTATCCGAAGTGGATGAAGAAAGTGAAACGGACATTATACCTTCCGGCGTATGGAAGGAGACCGACAACGGACTGTCCGGTAAAGAGTTCATTGTCATTCCGCAAACACATTCCGACAGCAAACAGGCTTTCAGCTTAGAATGGAACGGTAAAATCTATGCCTGCTCCCTGCCCTCAGCCATTATCAAAGAAGATACGGAATTGGAAATCCAGATCAACGCATTACAAAATGCCGGCGAATCCCTGACCGGCGTAATCGCCAGCATCAAAGAATGGGGAGCAAGCGAACAAGGAGACAGCGAAAATGAATATGACATCACTGCTATCCACACAGCCTCTTTGTCGTTCAAGACATCCGGTGTATATAGAGTATATCGCCAGGGGAAACCGGTAGCAGAGATCTGCCGGGAATATCTCCATACCCCTGCCGATGATGCAATAAATTCCAAAGCCATTGTGGTCTACCCCGTATCGGACAACGGTCGGACCGACCTGAACAATGGAACCGTTTTACAACTGCCCGACAAAACCGCCGCAACGCATGGCGGCAAAGTAAGCTGGAATGAAACGGACAACTCACTGGCTTATACAGGTGGACACTCCGGCCCCATTGAAAAATTCTACATCGATGGGGACCTGAAGATTGTTACAGAAAAGCCCGACAAAGCATTGACTGTCAATGTAAGCAGCTACACTATCAGAGATATACGGAACGGAATATTGCAATCTTATCCTATCGTAAAAATAGGAACACAATACTGGATGAGAGAGGATCTGCAAACCGCCTACTACAACGACAGTAAAAACATCCCTATACAAAAGATATTAGGAACAGGAGACAGATGTTTCCAATATTCCGTTCCCGGCTTCCTGCTTTATAACGGCGAGGCGGTACTTACCGGCAAATTAGCTCCACTGGACTGGAGAATACCGTCGGACAATGATTGGAACAGGTTAAAAGAATACATAGCCGGAAATGCTTCCGTACTGAAAAAAGCAGGAACATGGAGTTCGGATACCAACCCGGCGACAAATGAGACAGGATTCGGCATTGCCCCCAAAGGATTGCTGTTGGAAAGAGATAATGCAACAACTTTAGTAAACCCGGCTTCATCAACCGCCTATTGGACACGCAACGGCATGCAGGAACAATTGGACAAAGTAGTGATAATCACAAACAGCAATAATGACATTGAATTTAAAAACTCCGTCAAACCGGAAGGTAAGAAGTACTATAACGGATTTTCCGTCCGTTGCATAAAAGAATAGCCTGTCCTTCGGGGCATTTCTCATTTCTTTTTCGTATTTTTGTTCCCAATGTGCAAGGATTTTGCCAATTAGACAAAGACAACGAAGAAGAAATGAGAGTAATCGATCTGATAAACAGTAACGAAAAAACAGCTTTTTCTTTTGAGATATTGCCCCCGCTGAAGGGCACAGGCATCGAAAAGTTGTACGAAACGATAGATACATTACGGGAATTTGACCCTAAATACATCAATATAACCACACACCGCAGCGAGTACGTGTATAAAGACCTCGGCAACGGACTGTTCCAACGCAACAGACTTCGCCGCCGTCCGGGCACCGTATCTGTTGCCGCAGCCATCCAAAACAAATATAATATAACGGTGGTACCGCATATTCTTTGCAGCGGCTTCAGTCGTGAAGATACCGAATACGTATTGCTCGACCTGCAGTTTCTAAATATTACAGACCTTTTGGTGCTGCGCGGAGACAAGGCGAAGCATGAATCCGCTTTTACGCCCGAAAGCAACGGTTACCTGCATGCCATTGAGTTGCAAGATCAGATTAATCAGTTCAATAAGGGCATTTTTGTAGATGGTTCCGAAATGACGGTAACCAATACCCCCTTTTCATACGGAGTAGCCTGCTATCCGGAAAAGCACGAAGAGGCTCCCAACATCGATACGGATATCTATTGGCTGAAAAAGAAAATGGAAAACGGAGCAGAATATGCCGTTACCCAATTATTCTACGACAACCGGAAATATTTCGATTTTGTGGAACGTGCCCGCCAAGCAGGAGTTACCATCCCTATCATACCGGGCATCAAGCCATTTAAAAAGTTGTCGCAACTCAGTATGATACCCAAAACATTCAAAGTGGACCTACCCGAAGAGCTGACAAAAGAAGTATTGAAATGCAAGAATGACGCCGAAGCGCAACAAGTGGGCATTGAATGGTGCGTACAGCAATGCAAGGAATTAATGAAACACCATATTCCCAGTATTCATTTCTATTCCATAGGTGCGGTAAACAGCATTAAGGAAGTAGCCAGACAAATTTATTAACTTAAATATCACCGTCGTGTTTTTTAAAGATGTAATCGGCCAGGAAGCAGCCAAACAGCGATTGATACAAGAAGTGCAGGAAGGACGTATCCCTCATGCACAACTTTTCTGCGGCCCGGCAGGAACCGGAAAACTTCCGCTTGCTTTGGCTTACGCCCGTTATATCTGTTGCCCGAACCGTACGGAGACTGACGCATGCGGTACGTGTCCCTCGTGTGTAAAATGGAATAAGCTGGTACATCCGGACGTACACTTCGTATTCCCCATAGTGAAAAGCGCCAAAGGGAAGAAGGAAGTCTGTGACGACTACATAGCCGATTGGAGACACTTTGTGCTGAACAATCCTTATTTTTCGCTGAACCATTGGTTGAACGCAATGGGAGCGGAAAACGGGCAGGCAATTATCTACGCAAAGGAAAGCGATGAAATCACCCGTAAACTCAGTTTGAAATCCAGTGAAGGCGGATATAAAGTGACTATCGTATGGCTGCCGGAAAAGATGCATGAAGTCTGTGCCAACAAATTATTAAAATTATTGGAAGAGCCTCCTGAAAAAACGGTATTTCTTCTGGTATCCGAAGCTCCCGAGATGATATTGTCCACTATCCTCAGCCGTACACAGCGTTTCAATATCCGCAAAATAGAGGAAACGAGCATAGCAGACGCCTTGCAACGAAAGTATGGCGTACAGCCCATAGACAGCCAGACCATAGCGCATCTGGCAAATGGGAACTTCATCAAAGCATTGGAGACGATCCACCTGAACGAAGAGAACGAACTCTTTTTTAATCTGTTCATCAGCCTAATGCGTCTTTCCTATCAACGAAAAATACGGGAGATGAAACAATGGAGCGAGCAACTGGCTGCAATGGGACGCGAACGTCAAAAGAACTTTCTGGAATATTGCCAGCGCATGATACGGGAAAACTTCATCTATAACCTACACCGGAAAGAAATGAATTACATGACTCTGCCCGAACAGAACTTCGCCACCCGCTTTGCCCCGTTTGTCAACGAACGTAATGTGATAGGAATCATGGACGAACTAAGTGAAGCGCAGATACACATTGAGCAGAACGTGAACGCCCGCATGGTATTCTTTGATTTCTCCCTGAAAATGATTGTATTATTGAAACAGTGAGAAAAAAATATCGTAGGAGGATATTTCCAAATGATGGGATGATAAAACAATAAGATAAGAGAATTAATATAAAGAGAATTTGAATCGTAAATAAATAAAGAAAGAGATGGAATTTAAACTACATAACGGAAGCGGCGGTCTCTGCTGTAAAAGCTGCGGCAGGCAAGACAAGCAACTGAACACCTATGATTGGCTTGCCGACATTCCCGGCAATGCAGAAGAATCGGAAATGGTGGAAATCCAGTTTAAAAACACCCGTAAAGGTTACTTCCGCAACAGCAATAAAATACCTTTGGAAAAAGGTGATATAGTGGCGGTAGAAGCTACTCCCGGACATGATATAGGCGTGGTGACCCTCACCGGCCGGCTCGTCCCGTTACAAATGCGCAAAGCAAATATAAAGTCGGAAGCGGACATAAAACGTATCTACCGCAAAGCCAAACAGGTGGATATGGATAAGTACAATGAAGCGAAAGCACGTGAGCACAGCACAATGATTCGTGCCCGCCAGATAGCCCTCGACCTCAACCTCAACATGAAAATCGGTGATGTGGAATATCAAGGAGACGGCAACAAAGCTATTTTCTACTACATTGCCGATGAACGCGTAGACTTCCGCCAACTAATTAAGGTGCTTGCCGACGCTTTTCACGTGCGCATCGAAATGAAACAGATCGGTGCCCGCCAAGAAGCCGGCCGCATCGGCGGTATCGGACCTTGCGGTCGTGAGCTGTGCTGCGCTACGTGGATGACGTCCTTTGTTTCCGTATCGACCAGTGCAGCCCGCTTTCAGGACATCTCACTGAATCCGCAGAAACTGGCCGGACAATGCGCCAAATTGAAATGCTGTCTCAACTACGAAGTAGATTGCTATGTGGAAGCACAAAAACGCCTGCCTTCCAAAGAAATCGAGTTGGAAACCAAAGACGGTGTTTTCTATTTCTTCAAAGCTGATATCCTCAACAATCAGATAACCTATTCCACTGATAAAAACATTCCGGCCAATCTGGTCACAATCAGCGGCAGACGCGCCTTTGAAGTTATCGGCCTGAATAAAAGAGGAATCAAGCCGGATTATCTATTGGAGGAAACACACCGCTCCGAACCTAAGAAGCCGGTGGACTTGCTGGAACAGGAAAGTCTGACCCGCTTCGACCGCAACCGCAAAAACAAAAATAGCGGAGACGGCAACAACGGTAACGGGAATAATAATGGAAACCGGAACAAAAAGAAGAAAAAAAGTTCCAATAACCGCCCCCAAGGCAGCGAACAACCAGCCACCCCGCAACCGCAAGAACAACAGTCCAAACCTCAAGGGAATGAGAAACGAGCACAAGGAGATGAGAGACGCCCGCAACGGAACAACAATAACCGCAAGCGCCCTCACAACAACAAACCTAAACCCCAAGGGGATAAACCTGTTCGAGATGACAAACCGGTTCAAGAATAAAACAAAACATCTGAAATATATCATTCTGCTGTTTATCGTAGGCGCATTGGGCGCTTGCGATAAACAGACTGTATATCATGCTTTCCGGTCTGTTCCCCAAGAAGGTTGGAAAAGACAGGACACATTGTTTTTTGATGTCGCTGTGCCCGACTCACAGACTTACTACAAACTGACCGTAGAAATCCGAAACCGAAACACCTATCCTTATCAAAACATAAACCTGTCGGTCGATTACGAAGATCCGGAAAGCAAAAGAGTACAGGTAGACACGCTGAAAGCCGTCTTAGCCAGCAAAGAAGGAATCTGGAAAGGAGACGGCTGGGGCGGTTTATATCAATCGGCATTCTCCGCCGGCAGCATCAAAATAGGGAGGTCCGGCAATTACCTCTTCAAGATAGCTTATACATTACCGGATGAGATTCTACCCGGCATCAACGATGTAGGAATCAAACTACGACGATAACATCACATATCCCTGCGAGGATATTACACCAGTCTTCTATTTCTTCCCGCATCGATACGCAGGAATATGAACAACAGTATCGTAAAGCCCCATAACGAAGAACCTCCATAACTAAAGAAAGGCAGAGGGATACCTATTACGGGAGTCAGCCCAAGTACCATTCCTATATTAATGAAAAGATGAAACAGAAAAATACTCAGCACCGAGTATCCGTACACCCTCCCAAATGCAGACTGTTGCCGTTCTGCCAGTACTATCAGACGAAGTATCAATGCCAGGAACAGAAGCAAAACGGCCGTTGAACCAATAAAACCCTCTTCCTCGCCCACTGTACAGAAGATAAAATCCGTATCTTGTTCAGGAACGTATTTAAGTTTGGTTTGCGTACCGTTCAGAAAGCCTTTCCCTGTCAAGCCGCCTGACCCAATGGCTATTTTCGACTGATTTACGTTATACCCCGCCCCTGTCAGATCTTCTTCCATACCCAACACAACTTTAATGCGGATCTGCTGGTGAGGTTCCAATACTTTATTGAAGAAATAATCGCTGGAATAAAGAAAGCCTATCGAGCCTATGGCAAACAAGCCTATAAGAAGATAACTCAAATGGCGCTCGCGCAAAGAAAGATAAAACAAATAAAACGTTACAACCACACATAATCCCCATTGCACCCATACAAGGTTGAAAGGGGCGACATACTCTGAAATAATATAAGCTATGAGCAATACCACAGAAGAACCACCGATAATATTACGAACCGGCTCCCACCTCTTTTTATATACCCATACCATTCCACCGGCGAAAAGCAGCACCATCGACAATACGGCAAACTCTCCGATTGGGGTTGGGGTATCTGCTATAAGAACCTGGTCAAAACGGATTCCCACCACAAAATATACCACAGCGCAAATACCGGAAAAGAGCACCACTCCGGGCATACCTTCACGATAAAGCATCAGAAAGAAAGCAGTATACACCAATGCAGAACCTGTTTCCCTTTGAAGTATAATCAGTACCAACGGCAGAAGAATAAGAAAAGCCAGCATCAATGTATTCTTCCAGTTTTTCATAGTAAATGAATAGGCACTCATATACTTAGCCAACGCCAACGCCGTAGCAAACTTAGCAAATTCGGCGGGCTGCAGGCTGACAGGTCCCAGAATCAACCATGAGCGCGACCCCTTAGTGTCAGGAGCGATAAAGATAGTTATAATCAACAATAGAATGAGCCCTATATATATAATGTAAGAAAACATATCGTAGAGCGTATCCTCCAGCATCAGCAAGACAAACCCCAACCCAAACGAGCAGACAATCCACATAAATTGTTTACCGGCACGAGTGGAGAAATCAAGAAAGTCACGATCACCATAGTCATAGCTTGCCCCGCAGACGCTGAACCAGCCAAACACAATCAGAATCAGGTAGATTGCGATTGTCACCCAATCCAACGATTTCCATATATTCTCTCTTCTTACCATTTGTTCTCTCGATATTCGAGCGTTTACTATCTTTCTTCGTCTCCGTACAGTATTATGCGATTACTGAATTCCTCCGCACGTATCTCATTCTCCGGCGATAACTTGCCATGCAGATACTGATCCATCATCATAGCGCCGATAGGCACTCCGTAAGTTGCACCGAAACCGCCATTCTCCACATAAACTGCGATTGCAATCTTAGGGTTGTTCATCGGAGCAAATCCCATAAATACGGAGTGGTCCTTACCGCGGTTCTGTGCCGTACCGGTTTTACCACCCATGGAATATCCCGGCACTTTTGCCGTCTTTCCGGTTCCTTCCGAGACCGTTTTATACAGATACTGCTTAACCATATTACAGGTATCTTTTGACAATGTCTGTTTTAACAGTTCGCCTTTGTTCTCTTCAATCAGGTTTCCGTTCTCATCCGTGATTTTTTTTACCACATGAGGTTTATAATAATTTCCACCATTAATTAAAGAGGAAAATGCACTCGCCATCTGTA
>OHQH01001263.1_pt1 | contig 11385 bp, 10 predicted proteins | sample 1577891 | NCBI WGS metagenome assembly OHQH01 (sample SAMEA3879601, study PRJEB24766) | human gut metagenome | biome: human-associated habitat; feature: feces | place: USA | collected 1985/1987
CCCGGCGCGTTTATGGACCGTTCCGTGCTTGAGGGCGATCCGCACTGCATAATAGAGGCTATGGCCATCTGCGGCTATGCCACCGGGGCGAGCGAGGGCTACATATACGTAAGAGCAGAATACCCGATAGCGGTAAAGCGACTTGAAATAGCAATCGGGCAGGCGAGAGAGTACGGTCTGCTCGGCAAAAACATATTCGACAGCGGATTTGATTTTGACCTTCATATACGCCTCGGAGCGGGCGCGTTTGTATGCGGCGAGGAAACCGCACTTATGACCTCCATCGAGGGCAACCGCGGAGAGCCGAGACCGAGACCCCCGTACCCTGCGGTCAAGGGACTTTTCGGAAAGCCGACCACGGAAAACAATGTCGAGACTTTTGCAAATGTCGCTCAGATAATACTTAACGGAGCGGATTGGTTCGCCTCCATGGGTACCGAGCGTTCAAAGGGAACAAAGGTATTCGCTCTCGGCGGCAAAATCAAAAATACGGGACTTGTAGAAATACCAATGGGTACAACTCTCCGCGAAATAGTTGAGGAAATAGGCGGCGGCATACCCGGCGGCAAAAAGTTTAAGGCTGCTCAGACAGGCGGCCCCTCCGGCGGATGCATACCGGCTGCGCTTATGGATACTCCCATTGACTATGACAATCTTACGGCGATAGGCTGTATGATGGGCTCCGGAGGACTCATAGTAATGGATGAGGACGACTGTATGGTGGATATTGCCAAATTCTTCCTTAACTTTACCGTAGACGAATCATGCGGCAAATGTACGCCGTGTCGCGTCGGCACAAAACGCCTGCTTGAAATGCTCGAAAAGATAACATCGGGCAACGCAACGCTTCGGGACCTTGACAAGCTTGAGGAGCTCTGCCATTACATCAAGGCAAATTCCCTTTGCGGACTCGGTCAGACGGCTCCGAATCCGGTGCTCGCCACTCTTAAATTCTTCCGTGACGAGTATGTGGCTCACGTGGTTGATAAGAAATGTCCGGCAGGCGTATGTAAGGCGCTTTTGTCTTATGAGATACTTGAGGACAGATGCCGCGGCTGTACCGCCTGTGCGAGAAAATGTCCCGTAGGTGCAATAAGCGGAAATGTAAAAGAGCCTCACGTTATAAATAAATCTCTTTGCGTCAAGTGCGGAGTTTGTATGCAGACCTGCAAATTCGGCGCAATAGTTAAAAGATAAGGAGTGTGCCAAATGGAAAATGTCAATATAAAAATTAACGGCATGCCCCTGAGCGTGCCGAACGGAATTTCAATACTTGAGGCGGCGAGATACGCCGGAATTGAAATCCCGACGCTTTGTTTCTTAAAGGATATAAACGAGATAGGCGCCTGCCGCATATGTATGGTAGAGGTTAAGGGCGCAAGAAACCTTGTTGCGGCGTGTGTTTTCCCCGTGGCCGAGGGTATGGAAATATTCACCAATACCGAGAAGGTCAGACGTTCAAGAAAGACCACTCTTGAGCTTATACTTTCAACTCATGATAAAAAATGTCTAACATGTGTGCGCAGCGGAAACTGTGAGCTGCAAAAGCTCTGCAAGGAATTCGGCGTGGACAATGCGGACGAATACAAGGGCGAGACAATCCATTACGATTTTGATGATTCGGCTGCTCATATGATAAGAGACAACAACAAGTGCATACTCTGTCGCAGATGCGTCGCCGCCTGCGATGCGCAGGGAATAAGCGTTATCGGTGCAAACGCAAGAGGCTTTGATACGCATATAAGCTCGGCTTTTGACAGAGACCTTGCGACGGTGTCATGTATATCGTGCGGCCAATGTATTGTAAATTGTCCCACGGGCGCAATAGTCGAAAAGGACGACACGGGCAAGGTGCTTGAGGCCATAAACGATCCGGATAAGTTTGTAATCGTCAACACCGCACCGTCAATCAGGGCAACTCTCGGCGAGGCATTCGGTATGAAGATAGGCACAAACGTTGAGGGTAAAATGGTTGCCGCTCTTCGCAGACTCGGATTCGACAAGGTTTTTGACACCGATTTTGCAGCCGATCTTACCATTATAGAAGAGGCCAATGAGCTTGTTGACAGAGTTAAAAACGGCGGAGTTCTTCCGATGATTACCTCCTGCTCACCCGGCTGGATTAAATACTGCGAGCACTATTATCCCGAGCTTATACCGCATCTCTCCACCTGCAAATCACCGCAGCAGATGTTCGGCGCAACCATGAAAACCTGGTATGCAAAGAAGCTCAATATGGACCCCTCCAAGATGGTGGTCGTCGGCGTTATGCCGTGCACAGCAAAGAAATTCGAGACGAAGCGTGACGGCGAGGCGGCAAGCGGCTATCCTGACGTTGACATCTCGATTACGACAAGAGAGCTTGCCCGTATGATTGAGAGCGCGGGAATTTACTTTAAGCACTTGCCCGATGAGGAATTCGACAATCCGTTCGGCGAGAGCACCGGTGCCGCAACTATTTTCGGCGCAACGGGCGGAGTTATGGAGGCGGCTCTTCGTACCGCGGTCAAGCTTATAACGGGTGAGGAGGCTCCGTCGCCGGAATTTAATGATGTTCGCGGAATGAAAAATATAAAAGAGGCACAGTACGAGGTCGGCGGTCTTAACGTAAAGGTTGCTGTTGCAAGCGGCACCAAAAACGCAGGCTATCTTATGGATAAGATAAAGGACGGTACGGGCGACTACACCTTTATTGAGATAATGGGCTGCCCCGGCGGTTGCATAAACGGCGGCGGTCAGCCTATACAGCACGCCGTTGTACGCAATTTCGTCGATTTGAAGGAACGCCGCGCAAAGGCACTCTACGAGTCGGACAAAAATAATGCGAAGAGATGCTCGCACGAAAACTCGGCTGTCAAGGAGCTGTATGATGAATTCCTCGGTGAGCCGGGAAGCCACAAGGCTCATGATATATTGCACACAACTTATGTGGCACGTAAAAAGTATGACTGAAGCGCTCTTTAAAAATCCGAAGCGGCAAAAATAAAATTAACCCCGATATGCCTTATGAACGGCATACCGGGGTCTTATGTTATATAGTTATTTCAGCGGGTTGTTGTGTCGTAAGCACACGCTTTTTTCTGCATCTTCAATGGCTGCATACGCATATAAGTATTTGCTCAAGAACCGATAGGACGGCGGTTCTCATATTTTGAGAGCTGTGACAAAAGCCTCTCGACATATTCGTCGAATCTGTCGGCAAACACCTTCCTGCACAGAGGCACTTTCTCGGCAAAGCCCGTAAGCCAAGCGGTAAACTCCGCATATTCGGTGGCCTCGCGAGGCGTTATCGTAAATCGAAATTCAATGTGATACGGATAACTCGACACTTTTCCCGAAACAACACTGTAAGGCACCAAATCATCGAATACGACAGAAAACTTGTGATGTTTCAGCACAATTGTAAAACCGTCTTTTGTGTCTATACGTTTCTTAAATGAGGGCAGAAACTCAAAAAATCCGTCCCCTAAGAGAAGTTCCCAAAGCTTTTCAACGCTGCTGTTGCTGATTTCAACCGCAAATCTTATTTTCTCCATATTTAATTTTCTCCGCATATTTCCGCAAGTTTATTCCGGCGTCGATGTGATTATATATCACTTACTGCCGGTAAATTCTATAATAGCACATATATTCGGTGTTTGCAATAAAATATAATAAAAAAGACTGCCGCATTATGAACATTCGGTTCTGCGACAGTCTTTTTGAAAATGAATTGAGTTAAGCTTCAGCTTAATTATTTAGCAGCCTCTTCAACTGCAACAGCGCAAGCAACGGTAGCGCCTACCATCGGGTTGTTGCCCATACCGATAAGACCCATCATTTCAACGTGAGCCGGAACGGAGGAAGAACCTGCGAACTGAGCATCGCCGTGCATTCTGCCCATAGAGTCGGTGAGACCGTATGAAGCGGGACCTGCCGCAACGTTATCCGGATGAAGAGTACGGCCTGTGCCGCCGCCCGAAGCAACCGAGAAGTATTTAACGCCGTTTTCGTTAGCCCATTTCTTGTAAGTGCCTGCAACGAGGTGCTGGAAACGTGTCGGGTTGGTTGAGTTACCGGTGATGGAAACGTCAACGCCCTCTTTCTTCATTATGGCAACGCCCTCAAGAACGTCGTTAGCACCGTAGCACTTAACGGCAGCTCTCTCACCGTCGGAATACTTTGTCTCGTTTACGACCTTGAGCTCTCCTGTGTAGAAGTCATAATCGGTCTGAACATATGTGAAGCCGTTGATTCTTGAAATGATCATGGCAGCGTCCTTGCCGAGACCGTTAAGGATAACGCGAAGAGGAGTCTTGCGAACCTTGTTTGCGGTCTTAGCTATACCGATAGCACCCTCGGCTGCCGCGAATGACTCGTGACCTGCGAGGAATGCAAAGCATTTTGTATCTTCATGAAGAAGTCTTGCGCCGAGGTTTCCGTGACCGAGGCCGACGTTTCTCTGCTCTGCAACCGAGCCCGGTACACAGAACGCCTGAAGTCCCTGTCCGATAACCGCCGAAGCTTCCGAAGCGGTTTTAACGCCCGATTTAATAGCGAGAGCAACACCGAGAGTGTAAGCCCAAACAGCGTTATCAAAAGCAATAGGCTGAACGCCCTTGACGATAGACTCAACATCTATGCCCTTTGAAAGACAGAGGTCTCTTGCAGCCTCAAGGCTTTCTATGCCGTTGTCGGCAAGGCATTTTTCTATTTTGGGCATTCTTCTTTCTTTGCCCTCAAATACTACATCATTAGCCATTTGTAAGTCCCTCCTTCAATTATTCTTCACGAGGGTCGATGAATTTAACGCCCTCTGCATAACGGCCGTAGCTTCCGGTATTCTTCTTAAGAGCCTCGTTGGCGTCCATGCCGTGACGGATGTCCTCAAGCATTTTGCCGACTTTTATGAATTCGTAACCGATAACCTGATCGTCCTTATCAAGAGCCATATGGGTAACATAGCCCTCTGCCATTTCCATGTAACGAACGCCCTTCTTTTCGGTAGAGAACATTGTACCTACCTGAGAGCGAAGACCCTTGCCGAGATCCTCAAGACCGGAGCCGACGGTAAGACCGTCCTCCGAGAAAGCGGACTGGCTTCTGCCGTATACGAGCTGAAGGAAAAGCTCACGCATAGCAACGTTGATTGCGTCGCAAACAAGGTCTGTGTTAAGGCACTCAAGAAGAGTTTTGCCGGGGAGAATTTCCGCCGCCATAGCAGCCGAATGGGTCATGCCCGAGCAACCGATTGTCTCAACGAGTGCTTCTACAACAACGCCGTCCTTTACATTAAGGCTGAGCTTGCACGCACCCTGCTGCGGAGCACACCAGCCGACGCCGTGTGAAAATCCGGAAATATCTTTGATGTCGTATGCCTTTACCCATTTGCCCTCTTCGGGGATAGGCGCGGGACCGTGTTTCGGCCCTTTGGCAACGCAACACATTTTTTCAACTTCCTGTGAATAGTTTATCATTTTGAAGCTCCTTTCAATTTGTTACGGAAACATTATACAGTTTCGTGATAAATTTATCAATAGGAAAAGTTACAATTAGCCGACGGTTCGACAAAAAATATTGTCAATGTTTGCGGTAAACAGGCCGCATATCACCCTTGTCGTAGTAATTTTCGAGCTTCCTTGCCACGGCTCTCACGTCGCTGCGCATTTCATAAAGGCACATAAGCCGCCGCCTTGCGAGGTAGAGGTCCTCGCCCGTCAAACGGTGAATTTCGGGAGTAAAGCTCTTAATTTGCCGCGTAAGCTTCTCCTCCTCCTTTAAGTATTCCCCGGATAATTCGGATAATGTCAAATTTATCGCCCCTTTCTGCTGTCGAACAAATGTTCGTCTGCAAATACAATATTAGCAGAAAAGGGCTTTTCGGTCAATAGAACATACCAAAGAGCAATGAAATGTCCTGATTAACGGACTTACTCAAGGCTTACCGTGCAAAAAAACACCGACTCGCTTAAAAAGCAAATCGGTGCAATGCTTAGCATATTTTGACGGGCGAAGGGGCGTCAAAGGTCATTCTGTCAGTCGTAATACCTCATAAGACCCACGACCTTGCCGAGAATTATTACCTCATCCACTATAATGGGCTTAAAGGCGTCGTTTTCCGGCTGAAGGCGGAAATGACCGTTTTCTTTATAAAACCTTTTTACGGTTGCTTCGTCGTCAATCATGGCGACGACTATTTCGCCGTTTGCGGCAACGGGAGTTTTTTCGATAATTACAATATCGCCGCTGAGAATACCGGCCCAAATCATACTTTCGCCGCGAACCTTCAGCGCAAACAGCGGCTTATCGCGCGAGACTCTGCCGCTGTATGGCAGATAGCCCTCAATCTGCTCAACGGCGAGTATCGGCATACCGGCCGTGACCGTTCCGAGAAGCGGAACATTGGTTACGTTTTCCGCGTCGCCGGTAACACGTATCGACCTTTTTAACATCGGGTCACGCTCTATGTAACCCGCCTCTTCAAGCGCGTCGAGATTCGCCTGCACCGAGGAGGTCGATTTAAGCCCCACGGCGGCACCGATTTCACGGACCGAAGGCGGAACTCCGCACTGCGAGCGCTCCATAAGATATTCGTATATTTTCTTCTGAGTTTCGTTGATGGTTTTCATCTCACTGCCCCCATTCGATTGCGTTTTTTTCATTGTAACACAAATGTTCTGAAAAAGCAAACATTTGTTTGCCGAAAAACGAGAAAAAAATAAAATTTTTAATTTTATTGTATTTTTTTATAATTTGTTCATTTCTAATTCACATTTATCGGTTATAGTTTACCTGTACTCGACAGGAAGGGAGCCGCAACCCGTCCGACTGAGTACTTTATACCCCCTCCTCAAGCAACCCCTCAATAGGGAATCCCCGATGCCGCAATCGGGGATTTTCCTTTTTTACGGGAAATTATTTTTTGCCTGTGCTTTTAACAAAAGTCCGAATTTCCGAGGCACCGTAGGCTGTATGCTTACGGTGCCTTTTTCTATACTATATTATATAGCGCGAATTGCGGCGGTTTATCCCTCTTTATCGTATACGTTCGGTATTTTGTGTCAAGAATAACCTTGGGAGGTGTTCTTTTGATACAAAAAGAAAAAAGCTCAAAAAAGAAGCTGCTGAAGAAATTGAGCCCATTTTACATCATAGCCGCGCTGTGCATAGTTTCGGCTTTGGGCGTTTCGCTTTGGTCGGCAAAATTTAGAGTAAAGACCGACAACGGCGAGTCAACTCGAAAAACGGAGCAGAGCGTTACCGCTGTGTATACCGTCCCTGCGGCGGATATAGTGACGGATGTGCCCGATACTCGTCGCGAAACGGCACCGGATACATCGAAAACCGAAGAGGAGACAAGGCTGTCACGGGCGGCGCAGTTTGTAAAACCGATAGATACCGATGTCATAAAGGCTTTTTCGGGCGACACGCTTGTAATGTCAAAGACAATGGGCGATTGGCGAACCCATAACGGCACGGATTATGCCGGAAATATCGGCGACCCCGTAAGAGCCGTCAACAACGGTAGGGTCACAAGGGTATATGACGACGTTTTGTGGGGAACGACGGTTGAAATCGACCACCTTGACGGGCTTACCGTGAGGTATTGCGGACTCGGCAAGGGCAGCACCGTAAGCGAGGGCGATGAGGTAAAAATCAACGATAAAATCGGAAATCTCTCCGAGATACCTGCCGAGTCGGCGGACGGAACGCATTTCCACATCGAGGCCGAAAAGGACGGAAAATATATTGACTTTGAAAGCCTTTTGCCTGCTTAAATTAAATCCTGCCGCAGCAAAAAGCGTGACGGAGCGTCTTAATTTTAAAAGACGCTCCGTCTTTGCGCGTTAAAGGTCAAAAAGCACTTTACATAACAGCGAATTTAAGATAAAATATATTTAATTATAAGTATGACTTAAAATATGAATGGAGGAATTAAAAAATGCAGCCTGCATATAAAAGAATACTGTTAAAGCTCAGCGGTGGGGTTCTCGCCGGCAAAGAGGGTCACGGTATCAATTTCGACACGGTAAGCGACGTGTGCAAGCACGTAAAAAAATGCTCCGAGATGGGCGTTCAGATAGGCCTCGTCGTAGGCGGAGGAAACTTCTGGCGCGGCCGCTCCAGCGGTAATATGGACAGAACCAGAGCCGACCATATAGGTATGCTCGCAACGGTTATGAATGCGCTTGCTCTTGCCGACACTCTTGAGCAGCTCGACGTTCCGGTCAGAGTTCAGACGGCCATCGAAATGCCCCGTGTGGCAGAGCCTTATATCCGCAACAGAGCGGTTCGTCACCTTGAAAAGGGCAGAGTTGTAATATTCGGCTGCGGAACCGGCAACCCGTTCTTCTCAACCGATACTGCGGCGGCTCTTCGCGCTGCCGAGATAAACGCCGACGTTATATTTAAGGCGACAAATGTTGACGGCGTTTACGATAAGGACCCCAACCGCTTTGCCGACGCCGTAAAATATGATGAGCTCACTCACACCGAGGTTCTCGCAAAGGGACTCAAGGTAATGGACAGCACCGCGGCTTCGCTTTGCCGCGACAACAATATTCCGATACTTGTTTTCAATCTCAACGATCCCGAAAACATCATTCGCGCCGCAGCGGGTGAAAAAATAGGCACGTTAGTCAAATGACAATATATTTTCAGGAGGAAAAACCATGCAAGAGGTTTATGATTTTGCCAATGAAAAAATGACGAAGAGCGTTAAGTCTCTTCATAACGAATATGTTTCGATGCGCGCCGGAAAAGCTTCCGTTTCGCTGCTCGATAAGGTAGTCGTAGATTACTACGGTTGCCCCACTCCCGTTCAGCAGATGGCTGCCGTCTCGGTTTCCGAGGGCAGAAATCTTGTCATTCAGCCGTGGGACGTAAGCACCATAAATACCATTGAAAAGGCTATACAGGCGTCAGACCTCGGAGTTAATCCGATGAATGACGGCAAGGTTATCCGCCTTAACTTCCCGCCTCTCACCGAGGAAAAGAGAAAGCTCCTTGCCAAAGAGGTAGGCAAATATGCCGAGGAGGCAAAGGTTGCCGTTCGCTCCATTCGCCGTGACGCTATGGAAAAATTAAAAAAGCTTAACAAAGATAAAGCTATAACCGAAGACGAGCTCCACGACGGTGAGGACGAAGTTCAGAAGATAACCGACAAATACGTTAAAGAAATTGACGATATGGCAAAGAAAAAGGAAGCCGACATTATGGAAATCTGATTTTTCGGGCTGTTTTTCCGCAATACTGCGTTTCTTGCGCCTTGCGGTATGCATATACAGCGGCGGCTTAGAAGCCTTGTCTTGCGAAAAAAACATCGCCGAAAAATGAGCTGAGGTTCGGGCTGAGTTTCCCGAATACTGTGTCAAATTTCGCTCGGAGTACCGACAGTACGCCGTCGCTCATTTTCCTTGTCTTGCGAAAAAACATCACCGAAAAATGAGCTGAGGTTTCGGGCTGAGCTTCCCGAATACGGCGTCAAATTTCGCTTGAAGTACGCTTGTACGTCTGCGCTTATTTTCCTTGTCTTGCGAAAAAACATCACCGAAAAATGATTTGAGGTTCGGGCTGAGTTTCCCGAATACTGCGTCAAAATTCGCTTGAAGTACGCTTGTACGTCTGCGCTCATTTTCCTTGTTTTGCGAAAAAGAATCGTCGAAAAATGATTTGAGGTTTCGGGCTGAGTTTTCCTGTAAAACTGCGTTTCTTGCGCATTGCGGTATGCATATACGGCGGTGAGGTTTTTGCTGCGAGAAAATGCGCGGAAAGCCCGAATATAATTTGCAAATAAAAGTCTGCTTCGTCGGTTGCGGAGAGCCGCTCGGAGCAATATGCAATCTCCGCAATTCACAAAAAGGGTAAAAGTAAATGGATTACGATAATCTGCCGACCTTTGAGGTCTTGCCGAAGCACGTCGGCGTAATAATGGATGGAAACGGCCGTTGGGCAAAAAAACGGGACTTGCCGCGTTATAAGGGGCACATTGAGGGTGCCAAGACCTTCCGCAAAATAGGTGAGTTTGCGGCCGACCTCGGCATAAAGTACATAACCTTTTATGCTTTTTCAACAGAGAACTGGAAGCGTCCCAAGGAGGAGGTTTCCGCAATAATGAATCTCTTCCGCGAGTACCTCAAGGAGGCGCTCGGCAGAGTGGAAGAGGACAGAAAAAACGGTATCCGCATAAGCTTTATAGGCTCTCGCGAGGGTATCCCTGCCGACATAAGGCTTCTCATGAAGCAGGTTGAGCGAATAGGCAGAAAAGAGGACCGCATAATGCTCAACATTGCCGTGAACTACGGCGGCCGCCCCGAGATCGTGCGGGCCGCCCGGCAGCTGGCCCAGCAGGTGGCAGAGGGCACCCTCAAGCCCGAGGACATCACCGAAGAGATGATGAGCGACCACATGTATACCGCCGGCCAGAAGGACCCGGATTTCATCCTGCGTCCCTCGGGCGAGAAGCGCCTTTCCAACTTCATGCTCTGGCAGGCTGCTTACGCCGAACTGGTGGAGATGGATGTGCTCTGGCCTGATTTCACCCGTGATGACCTGGATGCCGCCATCACGGAGTTCAACAAGCGCTCCCGCCGGTTTGGCGGCATCTGACCCTTGCAATTTCCAAAAGGAGAAATTTGAATGAAAACTCGTATCATAACCGCAATTGTGGGCATCCTCGTCCTGATCGGGGTGCTGTTCACCTTTGACACGCTGGTGTTCAATTTTGTCATTGCCGCCATCACCCTGATCGCCATCCACGAGGTCTTCAAGGCCCTGGGCTTTGGCAGAAAGGAATGGCCCATGTACGCCGTGTTCGTGCCCTACACCCTGCTGATCATGCTGTCCAGCTATCAGGTGTGGCGGCGGCTGGTCATGCCGGCCTCCTTTTTGATGGTGCTGTTCTTCGGCATCTATCTGGTGGTGCGCAACGCACAGGTGGATTTTGCAAAAGCCAGCGGTCTGGTGATGTTTTCCGGCATCGTGATCTTCTGCTTTTACTCCTTTATCCGTTTGAAGGAGCTGCTGCCGGTGGTGGAGACCTACCGGGCTTATCAGGCGGCGGACAGCCGCCGCCGGGAGGCGGAGGAGCTGCTCCATGACCCGGAAATGAAGGAAATGGCCCAGGCCGAACTGGCGGAAGCCAAGGAAGAACTGGAACAGCTGAAGGAAAAGCTGACGATCCTCCTGCTGCCAAGGGACCCTAATGACAGCCGAAACGTGATCCTGGAGATCCGGGGCGGCGTGGGCGGCGAGGAAAGCGCCCTGTTTGCCCATTCCCTTCTGCGGATGTATACCATGTACGCTGAGAGCCACGGCTGGAAGCTGGAGATCGCCAGCATCAACGAAACGGAGCTTGGCGGCGTGAAGGACTGCTCTGCCGTTATTGAAGGGGACGGGGCCTGGTCC
>OHQH01001271.1_pt1 | contig 11321 bp, 14 predicted proteins | sample 1577891 | NCBI WGS metagenome assembly OHQH01 (sample SAMEA3879601, study PRJEB24766) | human gut metagenome | biome: human-associated habitat; feature: feces | place: USA | collected 1985/1987
CGAGTGCGCATCCTCGTAGAGCGTTTATTATCGTATGGAAACGAAGTTTCCTATACGATAATAAAACCGGAAGAAGCATATTATCTTCTTCCGGCTCTATTGTAAAGCTTTATTCTCTTCTGTACAACTTAAAATTTCCGAAAGCTCTTTTTCTGCCTGCGTCTGAAAATTTCTCCGTAGAGCAGAACCTGAATCAGCTCCATGCTTTCAGGGCCAAGCAGCGGCGCAGTCTCCGCTGTTCTGACCGCAGGGTTCATCGCAGCGCCTGCAGATATACGATCGCCTGTCGTGCTCACTTCTCCACCGTCCGCAGGCGCGGCCGCCACTGCCGCAGCCTCTGCCTGCTCGCGTTTTTCCTCCTGCTCCAGCACCGCATAAATGTCCTGCGCCATTTTATACAGGGTCATTCTGTCCGGATATTCATCATAAAGGACGCTGCCTTCACTGTCAAACCGTTCCAGCAGCTCTTCGATCCGTTTGCGGTACTTTTTTGCCTGCCTCGGATAAAGCTCCTGCAGATATTCCAGGTCGCGCATGACCGTATCCTCTTCCTCCCATATCAGAGGCATCGGATAGGTCATATAAAAGGGAAGTATTTTGGGGTAATAGTTCATCTGCATCCCCCGGCTGTTATTTTTTCTTTATCATATGCAGAATCTTCCCGGAAAGTTTTACAGCCGCCCGCGCCTGCTCCCGCTCCGGTTCTGTGCCGCCATAGCGCGCCTGCTCATACAACTCCGTCAGCTGCTCCCAGTCTTCATGTCCGGTGTCCCCCCATGCCTGCCGGGTCAGCTCCTGCGCAGTCAAGCTGTTTGCCAACCCCAGCCACACTGCCTCTTTCCTTTCCTGTTCCTTTTTCTTTTGCCGCCTGCCAAAGGCGCCTTCTATGGTCTTTTTATAGGCCCGCCGGATCTTCGCAGATGGCTCTATCCCGATAAAAAGCTGTGCTCTTTTCCGTTTCTCCCTATAGGCGATGGACTCCGTTTTTTCTTCTACGCCAGCTTCGAGAGTCTCCTTACGTCCCCTGCCAGTCTGATAGAAGCTTTTGATCATCCAGCGGAACAAAAGGACAATGCTCACAAGCACTGCGACGATCAATGCCACCACAATTGACCAGAAAACAAGCTTTCCAAGCACTTCTATCCAAACCGGTGTGGGGCGGACCTCCTCGAACTCTCCCCAGTCCATTTCCATTTCCGGCACACTCACTGTTGCCTGCTCAACAGCCTTCTCCGGTTCTCCGGAAAGCATTGTCAGCAGCCATACGATCAACCATCGAAGTATTTTCCCCAGCCATATGGCACCTTCGGTCAGCTTATCCACAAGAGGTGTCGTACAGCACACAATCAGCAGGGCGACACAGACTACGGAATACAGTGCCACAACAATAATTCCCGTCCGGAAAATATTTTTTTCCGGAATCACACCGGCACTGCCCGCGTTTATTTTTACATAAGAAAGATAATTGTCCGCATAGCGCTTGATCAGTATTCCGGGCAGCCACACAAAAAAGCTTCCCAAAACAAGCATACAATCCGTCTGGGACTGCTTATAGCTGCAGACCAAAAATGCTGCGATCACCACCACTGCCGCTGCAGGCAGCGGGAACTCCCGTTCCCGTATCACCTGATGCACTCGAAGGCGGATGGAATGCAGACCATAAAATACACCAAGCACCGCAATCGCAACTGCACCCACCGGCCAGCTCTTTACCATCAGCGTTGCAAACACAACGACTGCCGGATGCAATAGAAAGAATACCCAGAAATGCTTCAGCTTTTTACGGAACAGATAAAAGCAGACAGGGTACAGGGCTGCAGCCAGCCACACACCCACCGGCACACGATCCCCGATCAGTGCATTGAGTGCAATTTCGATGCCAAAAACCACTGCATAGTTTAAAAAGAGTTCGATCCACTCCGAGATTCTTTGCAGATTCTGTTTCATAACCGCCCTCCTTCTTCCACATCAATCAAACGGGTATAAGGGCGGATACCAGCATTTATTTCCGGCCGGATTATACGGTTTACCGGACAGAACCAGATAAATTCTCGTTTTTCTTTCCTGAATTTTTCCAGCAGCTGCTGAAATTCCGGTCGTGCATCCGCAGAAAAGAAAATCGTACAAAGGCTTTCCCTGTCTTCCATTTCTTCCAGCTGCTCCCGGATGGGTTCAAAGGAAGGTGCCGGCTTCTCCAAGTCTATCCGGGCCAGGCCACGGAAAATGCTGTCCAGATGGCCCGCGCCGCAGGATGCTTTCAGGCAGACCGCCTCTTTTGTCAGAAGATCCGGTCCGTTGGTTTCCAGAGAGGTTCTGATGCCCTGTCCGATAAACAGCTCCGCCGCCGCTGCCGCCATTTCAATCGAAGCTTCCAGCAGATCCTCCTGACGTAAAATCGCACCATCCTCCAGATTTACCACCAGCCGGACAGAGCGCTGGGCGGTGCAGCCCTTTTGATTGACCTTTAATTTCCCGCTTCTTGCGGTCGCTTTCCAGTTTACATCCCGCAGCGTATCCCGCGGCGTATATTCCCGGATCCCCAGATATTCAAAAGGATCCTCCTGCAAATGCCGTTTCGTCGCAACCTCGCCGTTCAACTGCCGCAGCGCGCCGTTAAAATCCATTCCCCGAAATGGTCTGGGGTAGACATACAGCTGGGAATCCACCGGCAGGCTTTTGGGCAGCTCATGGGTCAAAAACAGATCTCCCGCCACAACGTCCAGGCCGTTGATCCGGTAAAATCCTCTTTTTTTACAGGTAAACCGCAGACTTCTGATGTGCCTGGTATAGGGACGCACCGAAAAAACATCATTCCGGTAATATTGATCCGTTACACTGCTCTCCGTTCCGGCGTCCTCAAATGCCAATTGCCTCGACACCTGAAATTTTACTTTCAGGACAGGCAACGGCAAAAGTTTCCTGTTTTCAATCGTTTCCAAAAGCTCACAGCTCTCCCCGCGCACTGTACTTTTACGGGAAAAGGCCAGGGATACAAACAGCTCCTCATCCCAGTGCTTTGCATACCATACAGACTGAATCTCCCACAGCAGCAGGGCTCCCAGAATTATCCATATTATAACCATACCGTTATGCCCTTTCTGATACGCTTATGCGATCGAAAAATCTTCTGTCGGAGCCGGCACAGTGTTTAAAATTTCCTCTATCAGACGCAGCGCATCTGCATAACGATTCTGTCCATAGGAAAGCACCACGCGGTGTGCCATGACCGGTCCGGCCACCGCTTTGACATCATCCGGTGTCACAAAGCTTCTGCCTTCCAGATATGCCCACGCCCTGGAGGCACGCATCAGTGCGATCGTTCCTCTGGGACTGACCCCCATCACAGTCTGGTCGCTGCTTCTCGTTGCCGCTGACAGATCCGCCAGATAGCCTCGCACTGTCGGGTGCACATACACCTCCATCGCTTCCTTCTGCATTCTCTCAAGGGCCTCCTGATCCATCACCGCTGTCAGCTTCTTTAACGGATCCTCCGTCATATACGTATCCAGGATCTGCACCTCTTCTTCTCTCGTAGGCAGCCCCATGGACAGCTTCATCAGAAATCTGTCCATCTGCGCTTCCGGAAGAGGGAAGGTTCCCGCAGTCTCCACCGGATTTTCTGTCGCCACTACGAAAAACGGCGGCTCTAATTTCTGTGTTTTTCCGTCGATAGTGACCTGACGCTCCTCCATACACTCCAGAAGACCCGCCTGTGTCCGAGGCGTCGCGCGGTTGATCTCGTCTGCCAATAAAATATTAGTAAAAACAGGTCCTTTGTTCAGCACAAATTTCCCGCTCTCTCTGTCATAAATATGTAAGCCTGTGATATCCGCCGGAAGCATATCCGGTGTAAACTGAATTCTTCCGAATTCAATTCCGAGACTGGCAGCCAGTGCTTTGGCAAGTCTTGTTTTCCCTGTTCCGGGCACGTCCTCCAAAAGTACATGTCCATCCGCCAGCAAAGCAGTCAGCAGCAGCTTCGTCACCCGTTCTTTTCCGATAATTACCTTCTGCGTATTTTGCAAAATGTCCAAAATTCTTTTCTGCATGATCTTCCTCCCACAGGCTGCATCCATCTATTCTTTCGTTTTGCAGCTATTTTTAAGCTGCTTCCGGTTTTTTTCAATATTATTTTAGGAAAAAGAGGCGCTGTCAACGCAGCGCCTCAATTCTTGCAACGGCTCGTAAAAGAGCTGTCTCCGCACGCGCCATATCCGTATCGGAGCTATGGGCCTGCAGCCTTTCTTCCGCCCTCTTCTGGGCAGCTTCTGCTCTTTTGATATCGATCTCACCGGGCCACTCTGCCGCTTCTGCCAGAATCGAAATCTGATCCGGCAAAATCTCTGCAAAACCGGTGTGAAGCGCGGCCTTTTTCTTCCCAGACTCTTCCGTCAGGGTCAAAACACCGGGCTTTAAAATTACCGTCAGGGGGATATGACCGGCGTAAACACCGATCTCTCCCTCCGAAGTATTAAATTCTGCCATGATCGCTGTTCCCTCATAGAACACACGCTCCGGCGTGATAATTTTGATCAGAAAGGTTTTTTCCTCTGCCATGCCGACCTCATTTCTCTGCGGATTTTTCCTGTACCCGCGCCAGCACGTCATCGATGCTTCCTGCATTCAGGAAGTAGCTCTCCGGAATATCATCATGCTTGCCTTCCAGAATCTCGGAAAAGCTGCGGATGGTCTCCGAAATTGGCACATATTTGCCCGGCAGACCGGTAAACTGTCCAGCTACAAAGAATGGCTGAGACAGGAAACGCTGTACTTTACGCGCTCTGGATACAACCAGCTTATCCTCTTCGGAAAGCTCGTCCATACCGAGGATCGCAATGATATCCTGCAGCTCTTTATACTTCTGCAGAATCTCCTGTACGCCTCTGGCTACACGATAATGCTCCTCACCGACGATTCTGGGATCCAGAATGCGGGAGGTAGACTCCAGCGGATCAACCGCAGGATAAATACCCAGCTCTACAATGGAACGGGAAAGCACTGTTGTCGCATCCAGATGAGCAAATGTCGTTGCCGGTGCAGGGTCCGTCAGGTCATCCGCAGGCACATAAACTGCCTGAACCGATGTGATGGAACCATTCTTGGTGGATGTGATACGCTCCTGCAGAGCGCCCATTTCCGTCTGCAGTGTAGGCTGATACCCTACCGCAGAGGGCATACGTCCCAGCAGAGCGGATACCTCCGAACCTGCCTGGGTAAAACGGAAAATATTATCAATAAACAACAGCACGTCCTTACCGCCCTGATCACGGAAATATTCTGCCATTGTCAGACCGGTCAGACCGACGCGCATTCTTGCCCCGGGGGGCTCATTCATCTGTCCGAATACCATGGTTGTCTTATCGATAACCCCGGATTCTTTCATTTCATAATACAGGTCATTGCCTTCTCTGGTACGCTCGCCTACACCGGTAAATACAGAGTAGCCGCCGTGCTCTGTTGCAATATTACGGATCAGCTCCTGAATCAGTACGGTTTTGCCTACGCCGGCGCCGCCGAACAGACCGGTCTTACCACCCTTCTGATAGGGGCAAAGCAGGTCAACGACTTTAATACCGGTTTCCAGCATTTCCGCTTTTGTAGACTGATCCTCAAATTTCGGTGCGCTGCGGTGAATCGGCTCAAAGCTGACGCCCTCCGGCATCGGTTTTTCGTCAATCGGCTGACCCAGTACGTTGAACATGCGTCCCAGAGTATTTTCTCCCACCGGAACACTGATCGCAGCGCCGGTTGCGATTGCTTCCATTCCTCTGCGCAGACCGTCTGTCGAACCCATGGCAATACATCTTACCGTATCGTCTCCCAGATGCTGGGAAACTTCGGCAACCAGCTCGCCGCCGTCCTCACGCTTAATCCGGATCGCCTCATTGATCAGCGGAAGCTCACCCGCCTGGAAGCGAATATCCAGTACGGCACCGATGACCTGTGTGATCCTTCCAATTTTTTCTGCTGCCATAAACTGTCTCCTTGTTTCCTATTCTGCCGGCTAGCCGATCGCCGCAGCACCGCTGATAATTTCGGTCAGCTCCTGGGTGATCGCGCCCTGACGCGCTCTGTTGTACAGCAGCGTCAGATCTTCCAGCATTTCCTCAGCATTGCCCGTTGCAGAATCCATCGCCTGCATCCGCGCGCCGTTTTCACTGGCAGCTGCTTCCAGCAGTCCGCCGTAAATCATACTGATCATATATTTGGGAATCAGCATTTCCAGAATGCTTTCTTCCTCCGCTTCAAAGTTCATCTGAAGCTTTAAGCCTGCAGAACCCTCCCGTTCCACCTTTTCATCCACGTCCTCTTTCGAAACCGGAAGCAGACGGATCAGCCTGGGTTCATGCACAACTGTATTGATAAAAGAAGTATAGGCCAGCCAGATTTCGCCTACCTCGCCCTGTGCAAAGCTTGTCAGAACGCGTCTGCCCAAAGCAGCCGCATCCGCATAGGTAGGTTCCTCGCAGATATCCGAGCAGTCCAGGCTGATCTTGCAGCCTGCACGCTGCAGCGCGTCCTTGCCCTTTTTGCCGACAGCATAAATGTCAAGCTCCTTCAGGTCAAAATTTCCCTGTGTGATCAGCTTGACCACATTCGCATTATAGCCGCCCGCAAGTCCGCGGTTGGATGTCATCACGATCACTGCCTTGCGCGGGTTATCCCCGCCCTGCAGATACGGATGGCTGATCCCGGCAGAACGCTCCAGGATGGACTGCATGGTCTGATAAACCCCATCGGAATAAGGTCTGGTATGCTCCGCCTTTTCCCGTGCCTTCTGCAGCTTGACGGTGGCAACCAGCTTCATTGCCCTGGTGATCTGTCCGGTGCTCTGGATACTGCTTCTTCTTCTCTTAATGTCTCTCATGGAAGCCATGTCCTGTCACCTGCCCTTCTCCATCCTATTTGAATTCTGCCTTAAACTCTGTGATCGCCTTTTTCAGAAGTGCATCCGTCTCGTCAGAAATCACTTTCTCGGTGCGGATCGCCTTTGGAACTTCCGGATATTTCTTATCGAGGAATGTGAAAAATTCCTGTTCGAACCGGGTAATCTGGTCAACCTCTACATCCAGCAGATATTTTCCGGTTGCCACATACAGCGTGATAACCTGGTATTCTACCGGCATGGGCTGATACTGAGGCTGCTTTAATACCTCCCGGATTCTCTCGCCCTGTGCCAGCTTTTCGCGGGTATCAGCATCCAGCTCGGAACCAAACTGGGAGAAGGCCGCCAGCTCACGGTACTGTGCCAGCTCGACACGGATCGGCGCTGCAATCTTCTTCATCGCCTTGATCTGTGCAGAACCGCCTACACGGGATACGGACAGACCGGCGTTGACTGCAGGACGGAAGCCCTCATGGAACATTTCCGTTTCCAGATAAATCTGACCATCCGTAATAGATGTATGCAGATACGTCTCCTGCCTGTGTCTCAATGATCGGCAATGCAGTCAGGGAACCGCCGCCATGCTCGTCATTCATTCTTGCTGCACGCTCCAGAAGTCTGGAATGCAGATAGAAGACATCACCAGGATAAGCCTCACGGCCAGGCGGACGCTTTAACAGCAGGGAGAGTGTACGGTATGCAGCCGCATGCTTACTTAAATCGTCATAAACGACCAGCACATCTTCTCCCTTTTCCATCCATTCTTCACCCATTGCACAGCCTGCATACGGTGCGATGTACTGCAGCGGAGCAAGCTCACTTGCAGTGGAAGCTACGACAGTCGTATATGCCATAGCGCCGTACTCCTCCAGCGTATTTACGATGGAAGCTACGGTAGAAGCCTTCTGGCCGATGGCGACATAAATACACTTTACGCCCTGGCCCTTCTGGTTGATGATGGTGTCGATGGCAATTGCGGTTTTACCTGTCTGTCTGTCGCCGATAATCAGCTCACGCTGTCCGCGTCCGATCGGAACCATGGAATCGATTGCCTTGATTCCGGTCTGAAGAGGGGTATCTACGGATTTACGGGTAATAACGCCGCTTGCCACACGCTCGATTTTGCGGTAGGCATCCGTCTGCACGGGTCCCTTGCCATCGATAGGCTGACCCAGCGCATTTACAACACGTCCCAGCAGCGCATCGCCCGCCGGAACCTCAACTACATGTCCTGTTGTCCGGACCTGATCACCCTCACTGATGCTGCCCGCACCAAGCAGTACAGCACCTACGTTGTCCTCCTCCAGATTCAGCACCATGCCGAATACATCATTGGGGAATGCCAGCAGCTCACCCTGCATCGCATTCTCCAGTCCATGGATTCTGGCAATGCCGTCCGCTACCCAGATAACGGTACCGACATCCGATACTTCCAGCCTGGAGGCATATCGCTCAATCTGTTCTTTAATAACAGAACTGATTTCCTCAGGTCTTAAATTCATGGATTTTACTCCCTTCCTAGGATACGGGAACAGATTTTCCTTCCCGTTATTCTTTCTGCTGCGTAAGTCCGCTTCAGGATAAAGACACACGCATCAGGCTGTCTTTCATCCGTTTCAGCCTGTTCTGGATGCTGCTGTCTACAACACGGTCGCCGATCTGGATCTTGAGTCCGCCGATCAGCGCAGCATCCACCTGATAATGAATCTGCAGCGATACAAAGTCAGTCGTAGCCAAAAGTTTCTGACGGATGTTCTCCTTCTGAGTATCCGAAAGTTCTTCTGCACTGGTTACATACACGACTCCGATTTTATGATAAGCCAGACAGCGGCGTTCGTAATCCTCACGGATCGCAAACAGCTCGCCAAATCTGCCTTTTTCCAGAAGAAGATGGCAAAATCCGTTCAGTTCTTTGCTGATTTTACCGTCAAATACCCGGTCAAAGACCGCTGTTTTTTCCTTCTGATCCAGCTCCGGATGTCCAAGCAGTGTCACAAATTGGGGATTTTTCCCTAAAATTTCACACATGCCGTTTAGCTCCTCCAGAAGCGTATCCAGCAGACCATTCTCTACGCCCAGGCCAAACAGTGCTTCCGCATAGACCTGTGACACTAGCTTAGCCATGTATTTTCTCCTATTTCTGCAAGAGTCTCTTCAATCAGAGCGTTCTTGGTTCTGTCATCCATGGAAACTCTGACAAACTTGCCAGCCGCATCCATTGCCAGACCAACCATCTCCTGCTTAATTTCATCCGCCGCTTTTTTCTTTTCCAGTTCGGCTTCCACATGCGCATGGGCGATAATACGAGAGGCTTCCTCTCGCGCCTTCGCCACAATGTCCGCTTCATTCGCCAGTGCTTTCGCTCTTGCTGCGCTCAAGATCTCATCCGCCTCTTTGTCCACATTGGCAAGTCTGGCTTCGTAATCTGCTTTCAGCTTTTCGGCGTCCTCCTGGGCTGTCTTTGCATGATCCAGTTCCCCTGCGATCTTATTCTGTCTGTCCTGCATAAATTTGCGGGCAGGATTAAAGAGCAGATAGGACAATGCAATAAACAGCACGAATACAGCGATGATCGTAAGCAGGGAATCCGCAAGCAGCTGGAAATCCAGATCAAACAGTCTGGGCTCCATTTCTGCTGCAAGCAATACTGCGTTTAAATTATGCACTCTTCCCTCCTCCTTCCTTCTTGAAATATTCTCTTATCAGGGAAGCAGAGGTTTTACAAACAGCAGCAGCATCGCAATCAGCAGACCATACAGACCGGTTGTCTCGGCAACCGCCTGACCAAGCAGCATGGTCGAGGTGATATCGGATTTTGCACCCGGGTTTCTGCCAACTGCAGCAGCAGCATGACCAGCTGCGATACCCTGACCTACACCAGGTCCGATACCGGCGATAACCGCCAGACCTGCGCCGATTGCAGAACAGCCTAAGATAAAGTTTTCATTGAATTCCATGATAAATCCTCCATTCTTCTGTTGTGTTACAGTTTTGGTATTTTCGTTTATCCTTCCTCTCCGATGGCATCAGAAAGGTATGTCATCGTCAGCATACAGAACACGTAGGTCTGAATTGCTCCCGAAAACAGATCGAAGTACACATGCAGCACTGCAGGCCAGCCGATTGCGATCACCCGCAGAAGTCCGTATACCAGCGCCATCATAACAACGCCGGAAAGCACATTGGCAAACAGACGCAAAGACAGCGAAACCGGAACTGCAATATAACCGATAATATTGATCGGCGCCCAGATTGGCCACGGATCGCACAGCTCTGCCAGCGCTCCCTTTAACTTCTTATGCTTCAGCTTGTTGTAATGAATCAGCGTAAAGGTTGCCAGACCGAGCGGCAGGGTAACGCCGTAATCCGCCGTCGGCGGACGTAACCCCAGCAGACCGGAAAAGTTGCTGATCAGGATAAAAATGAATATGGTTCCAATATAGTTTGCGAACTTCGCCGCATTCTTTCCCATAACCATTTTTACCATGCCGTCCAGCTTTTCCACCACAAGCTCCACGATGTTCTGGAAAAATCCCGGTACTTCAGAAGCATGCTTCATCGCCCGGTTTGCCGCAATCGCAAACGCAAGGATCAGCAAAAGTACGATCAGGAGACAGATATGGGTTGTGGTAATCCACACCGTCTGTCCGAAAAACTGATAGGGAAAGACGCCGTGAATCATAAAATCAATGTCAGCCGAACCATTTAGCAAAATACCATTCGTCATCGTCTCACCTCCTCTTCTTTTCTTTGTATCCGCGTATAAAAGGCTGCAGATAAGCCGAAGCTTTCATTCCCATCAAACCTGCAAACGCCGCTAACGGGTCTGCAAAATGTGTCAGCATCAGGACTGCAAACACGACTAAAACCACAGCATACCGGAGAAGATTCTTCGACGTCACATATTTCTGTGCGCCGTTTGCGAGCTCCAGCGCTGTATCCAGCACCTTCCACATGTGCCAGATTCCTGCCATGGCAAGCAGCATCCCGATCAGGATGCCAAGACCGCTGTACAGCCTGTCCTTTACCCACCAGACGGACACCAACTCGCACAGACATCCCCACAAAAAAGTGCCGAGCCACATCTCCCGGACGGTTTCATCGATCTTTTTGAAAAAATTTCTCATTCCCTGTCCTTTTTGTCCTTCTTCTGATAAATTTGCCGCGCCAGCCGGTAAATATTCCCAAATCCCGCCAAAACGCCAACAAAAAACAGCACAATTGCAAAAAACTGCGTCCCGAGCCTGCCATCCAGCCAGTAGCCGAGGGCGAACATCATGCCCGTGGGAACAAGCATCATAATTCCGAACTGTGAAATCAGCGTCAGACACTGCCAGACAGTTTTGTTAAAGGAGTGCTTTGCCACAAAAATCCTCCTGCCATGCACCGGTTTTTCAAGAGATTTTCGCTCTGACTGGCTCTTTTGAAGCTGCCA
>OHQH01001273.1_pt1 | contig 11301 bp, 7 predicted proteins | sample 1577891 | NCBI WGS metagenome assembly OHQH01 (sample SAMEA3879601, study PRJEB24766) | human gut metagenome | biome: human-associated habitat; feature: feces | place: USA | collected 1985/1987
ATCCACCCTTGCGCCGAGTGCGCATCCTCGCGGAGCGTTTTTATTTCATAGGATGCATTTTCCTATGAGATAAAAAACAGGGACAGACTATTTTCGTCCGCCCCTGTTCTGATTCCGGATTTCATGCTGTTATCCGTCAGCCCTGCCATCCAAAGCTGCAGATATCACGGATATGGTTTCGACTTTTCAGATCAGCTCCAGCACAGCCTCTCCCTTTGCCGGAACCGAAATTTCCTGCATATTGCCGTTTTCGTCATGCATCACCAATGCAAAAGCAGCATCCTCTTCCCTGTTTTTACCATCTGCCGTTACGACAATTTTTTGACCGCTGCGGATCGCTTTTACGGTTTCCACAATCTGTCCGTGGATATCCGGGATTTTGCAGACTGCCTCTTTTCCATCCTTTAATGCAAACAGATGCAGCACAGAGCTTGCCGCATAATCATAATCCGGGCGCTCTGTCACGCTGCCGACTGCCAGCAGGGTATTTTCCCGCACATAAAGCGGCAGGGAGAAATAGTCAAATCTGTCCTTGTAAAACCTTCCGCCCTCTTTGACTGTGCCGTCCAGATAATTTGTCCACGTGCCCTCCGGCAGATACCAGGCTGCGCTGCCATCCTCCGAAAAGATCGGTGCTGTCAGCAGACTTTCCCCCAGCATATACTGCATATCCAGAGTCTGGCAGGCCGGATCGTCTTCAAACTCAAATACCATAGGACGCATTACCGGCGTACCGTCCTCATGCGCTTCCACCGCTTTTGCATACAGATACGGCATCAGGCTGCATTTCAGCTGCACAAAATATCTCGCCACATCACAGGCCTGCTCATCAAATGCCCACGGTACCCGGTAGCTTCCCGATCCATGCAGGCGGCTGTGAGAGGAAAGCAGGCCAAATGCAAGCCATCGTTTGTATACATCTGCAGGAGCAGTATTTTCAAAGCCACCGATATCATGACTCCAGAAGGAAAATCCAGACATCGCAAACGACAGACCTCCACGCAGCGTCTCTGCCATGGAAATGTAAGATGCGCTGCTGTCACCTCCCCAGTGCACAGGGAACTGCTGTCCTCCTGCTGTCGCACTTCTTGCAAAAACAACCGCCTCCTGCTGACCTTTTACTTCTTTCAACAGTTCAAAAACACAGCGGTTATAAAGAAATGCATAGTAATTGTGCATGCTGACCGTCTCGCTGCCATCCTGGTACACAACATCGATCGGGATTCTCTCGCCAAAATCCGTTTTAAAGCAGTCCACACCCATTTCCAACAGACTGCGCAGCTTGCCCTGATACCATTTGCAGGCTTTCGGATTTGTAAAATCCACAACTCCCATGCCATTCTGCCAGTTATCGGTCTGCCAGATACCGTGTCCGTCTGCGCGCTTCAACAGATAACCGCCTGCTGCAGCTTCCCGGAAGGTTTTTGTTCCCTGCGCAATATACGGGTTGATCCATACACAGATTTTCAGCCCTCTTTCATGATAACGCTGCAGCATTCCCTTTACATCCGGGAATGTCTCCGGATCCCATTCAAAATCACACCACTGCAGTCCTTTCATCCAGAAGCAGTCAAAATGGAATACGCTCAGGGGGATCTTCCTCTCCTCCATGCCTTCCAGAAAAGAGGTAACTGTCTGCTCATCATAATCCGTCGTAAAGGAGGTAGAAAGCCACAGTCCAAAGGACCATGCCGGAGGAAGCGCTGGACGTCCGGTCAGACCCGTATAGGCTTTTAAAATTTCCTTATGGGTCGGTCCGTAAAAAAGATAGTACCGGAGTTCTTCCCCGGGTACAGAAAATCCAACATACTCCACCTTCTCGCTTGCTACTTCAAAGGACACATTGCCTGTATGATCCACAAATACACCATAGCCTCTGTTGGTCATATAAAACGGAATATTTTTATAGGCTACCTGTGAAGCTGTACCTCCATCCTCGTTCCAGGTTTCTACTGCCTGACCATTTTTGACAAACGCAGTAAAGCGTTCTCCGAAGCCATATACATTTTCTCCGGGTGCAAGCAAAAGATCCTGGGTCATATAAGGGGTGTACTCATGCTCCTTCATATAATTATCCTGCGGCAGCATGCTGGAGACTCTTTTGTCCCAGCGGACATAGCCGAGATTATGGAATCCGGAGGACGTCAGCAGTTTTCCATCTGCCCAGAAGCTGTAGCCCCAGTTTTTCCGGTCAACATGCACACTCACGCGCCCGGCATCCAAAACTGCCTCATTCTCCGTTATTGTCACAACTGCATCGCAGGTCGTCTCCTTTTTCTCAAATCGGGCCTCTCCCGTCCTGTAGCCCTCATAATGCCAAGCACGAACCGAAATCACCTCCGGAGAAACCGCGAGAAATTCTATTGTAATGGTCGGTCGATTTAATGTGTCGCCTCTGGATAATACCGGTGATGTCGGAGCCACTACCCGCAGTCCGTTTTCCATTGCTTCTATATGGTATGCCTGTGATGCGAACTGTCCGTTTGTCCTCTCACTCAATAACCAATATCCTTCTGTAAATTTCATGTTATTCTCCATTCCGCAGACGCTTACGCCGAAGAAATCGCGAGGCGAACATCCAGTTCGGCTCTGCGATCCCAGCTATTTTGTGACGCCTGCGGCACAAATAGCTGTGTGATCATCCCTTTACCGCACCTGCAACCATTCCTTCAATAATCTGCTTACTGAACGCAAAATACAAAATTACGATAGGAGACATAGTGATCAGCATTGCCGCCATCTGCTTCGGATAATCTGATGCAAACTGTCCCTTAAACTGTGTCAGTGCCAGCGGTACTGTCTGCAGTGAAACATTTTTGATCAGTACCAGTGCGAAGGAAAACTCATTCCAGCAGCTAAAAATCTGTATGATCGCAACTGTCACCAGGATCGGTTTGGTGATCGGCAGAATGATCCTCCAAAGTGTATTTGAAAAGCTGCTTCCATCAATTGCAGCTGCCTCTTCCAGCGAAACCGGAATGGTTTTGACGTATCCTTCTACCAGAAAAATCCCCATCGGAAGTCCGAAGGATACATAGGGTAAAAGCAGCGTATACCACTGGTCGGAAATTCCGCATTTTTTGAAAACCACATAGATCGGCACCAGCAGCGAATGGATCGGAATCAGCATTCCCATCAAAAACATGACATACAGTGCGCGGTTTCCCTTAAAATGGACCCTTGCCAAAATATAACCCACAATAAACGAAAATAATACGATCAAAATGATGGACAGTGTAGTTGTACGTACACTGTTGAACATGGATTCTCCCAGATGATAATCGGAATTGCTCAGGATCCTGATGTAATTGATCAGAGTCGGGTTTTTGGGCAGCCCAACAATATCTGCATTAAATGCCCTCTTTTCTTTTAACGAAGAGTACAGCATCCAGATCATCGGGAAAATACAGGACAGCGAGAAAATGATCAGGATCAGATTCATAAATACTGCCAGGATTCCTTTGCGGATACGATGTGTTCCATTATCCTTTTTCATGTCCTACGCCTCCTTTTCTCTGGTGAGCCGTTTGATCAGCCCCTGCGCTCCGCCGATCACAAGAAGTGACAGTACAAAAATGCCCACAGAAATACAGCTGCCATATCCCATATTACTCTGGTTAAAGGATACCTGATATCCATACATCGCCATTACCATGGAGGATGTTCCGGGACCGCCCTTTGTCATAACATAAATATTGTCAAAGGCTTTCATATTACCTGCAATACACAGCGTAATGCAGACAAGCATCGTGTTCTTGATCAGCGGCAGCGTAATGTAGAGTGCGCTCTGTATACCGTTCGCACCGTCAATTTCCGCACTTTCAAAGATTTCGGTGCTGATGGAGGAAATCGCGGAAAGGATGATCACCATGTAGTATCCGATATACTGCCAAATCAGCGGAATTGAGACAAGCAGCATGACCAGCTTTGTTTCATTGAGCCATACCTTACAAAGATCCGGTCTGCCGATCGTTCTCAAAAACCAGTTGATGATCCCGTACTGGTTATGATAGATCATGTTCCAGATCAAACCAAGGCAAACTGCAGAAATTGTGCTTGGAAAGAAGCCAAAGGTTCGATGGATCCCCTTTAATTTGACAACTCTGGAATTTACCATCAGTACTAAAATAAAGGCAATACCGATCTGCCCAATAATACACGCCACAACCAGATAGATATTATGTCCGAAGGCCTGCCAGAAGGTACCGTCATGGAACAGAGTGATGTAGTTTGTTAGCCCTGTAAAGGTCTTCTGCGGGCCGCCCTTCCATTCATAAAAACTGTATACAAATGCTGTAACCAATGGTACAAAAACAGTAAATACGAACATCGCCACCGGCACCAGCAGATACAGGAGAATCGTTCTTTTTTTTGGTTTGATCGCAGTCAGCATCAAGGATCCCTCCCTTATTTTGCGCAAAAGCCGTCCCGCCTGATGGCAGGCAGAACGGCTCTGTACTTCCCTATTTCGGAACCTTCTCAAGGCGCTCCGCCCCTTGAGAAGTAGCGGAAAATGCCCTGCTCTGCGGGGCAGGGCATTTTCCTTAGTAGTTGGCTTCGTATGCGTCCTGGGCGTTCTGGGCTACTTCTTCAGGGGTGATATCACCATTCATCATGGTCTGAAGGTCAGTATTTAAAACATCCCAAACTGCATTGGTAATGTAAGAATCATAAATTTCACAGGTATCGGTGTCCACATAAGACCAGTTGTAGAAATCCTGTGTGATCTGATCAAATGCGCTCAGGTCAACGTCTGCAACCTTGGTCAGGCCGCCCAGTGCATAATTTTCAGCTACATAGCTTGCAAATGCGGGACCGGTAATGTACTCAGCCAGGTCAATTGCTGCTGCCAGTTTTTCAGGATCGTCAGCCAGCTTGGAGTTGATTGCAACTGCGTATCCAAGACCGATATTCTGGGAATTCGGAGCCTGTGTTGCATCTGCAGGCTGAGGCAGAACCGCAAAGCCCATGTTATTGAATTTCTCTTCGTCAGCATCCTTTAAGGCTGCCCAGATGTAGGATTCATCCCAGTTACCGCCGATGAATGCTGCTGCATCGCCGGAAATGTAATATTCACGCGCGTCTTCATTGGTAACAACGTTAAAGTCTTCGTTGAAGATCTTGGTATCGGTAAAGAGTCTCTGCATCTCTGTCAGGGCGCTTACAAATGTATCATCTGTAAATGCTGCGCCGCTCTTTGCCACCAGGCTCATAAACCAGTCAGGGCCGGTGTAACGGTTGCCCAGTGTGGAAAGGAAATCGGAGTTTGCCTGCCACTTGCCGCCGTTGCCGAATGCAACTGTCGTAATACCCTTGCCGTTAAAGTACTCGGAAGCTTTTTCTACATCTTCCCAGGTAGACGGGAACTGATCGTATCCTGCTTCTTTCCACATTGCCTTATCATAAATCACAACAGTACAGGTACCGCCGGTCAGTGCCGGGAAGCCGTACATGGAATCTTCATAAGTAAACGGTGCGAAATACGCGGTATTGTAATCTGCATAATACGGAGATGCTTTGATATCATCTGTCAGATCATAAACCAGACCCTGTTTTGCCCAGTCGATGGTGTTCATGCCCTGAAGCAGGAATACATCGGGCAGGTCATCTGCTGCAGCCAGTGTTGCGATCTGTGTCTTATACTCTGCATTTGCAAGAACAGTCTGCGTCAGCGTAATATCCGGATGTGCGTCATCCCACTCACCCAGTACGGTACGGAAGCCATCAGAGCCGCCATTTCCTTCAGATTCTTCGGAAGTAGAGTAATGCATAATCTCGAGCTCGCCTGTATAAGCAAGTTCGGAACTGTCGCCTGCGGCAGCTTCTGTATCCGCAGTATCTGCAGCTGTAGATTCTGCCGCTTCTGTCTTAGCGGTCTCTTCTGCCGCCGGTGCAGAAGCAGTAGTTGCTGCTGTGGATCCGCACCCTGCTACTGTCGTTGCCAGCATTGCTGTTGAAAGTAACAAACCAAGCATTTTCTTTTTCATACCCCAAACCCTCCTATGAGTTTATAAGTTTATAAAATTTAAGCATTCTCCGGAGCTTTCAGTATCCTACATCCTTTACCGTTGTTTCCGAAGTAGCCATTACCGTACTACCCTCTGCTGCCATCCAGCTTTAAAACTGTTTGACCCTCATACAATTTTCCCTGTACTATCGTGATATTCCGCATTGCAGTTTTGGGCTTTTCGATCAGATCGATCAGCTTCTCTGCTGCGTACTGTCCAAGATGCTGTGTATCCTGACATAGTGTCGTTAGATTCGGAACAGTCAGCTTCGCCAACCGGATTCCATCATAGCCTGCAATGGAAATATCTTCCGGGATAGACATTCCCCGTTCCCGGATCACATGGATGCCTCCCAATGCTGCAAAATCGTCCGGATATAAAATACAAGTCGGCGGTCTTCTCAGATCAAGAAGCTTCTCTGTCGCTTCTCCCGCGCCCTTGGTATCACGGTATCTTGTCATCATCACATATTCATCCGGGATCTCCACTCCAAACTTTTCTGCTGTCCTGTAAAAAGAGGACAGACGGTTTGTTGTAACTGCGGAATCTGTACCGTGGATATATGCAATTCTTCGATGTCCCATCTGATAAATATAAGTGAACAGATCTTCCATTCCCTTTGCATTATCCGAAACAACTGCCAGACGATCATTGAAGATATAGTCGATGGTCACAACCGGAATATCACTCAGTGCAAGCTGCAGCACCTCCGGCTCCGAAAAATCAACACATGCAATCATAATTCCGTCAAATCCCCGATATCTGGCATGCTCCAGATACGTCATCCGCTTTCCGCCGGAGCCTCCGCAATTGACAAATGTAAGATCATAATCTCTTGCCTCTGCAGCTACCTTGAAGCTATCCAATACTGCTGCGAAATAATCATGTGTCAGACCATTATGCTCTGCATCCGTGAAAAGAACTCCGATGTTATAACTGCGATTCGTCTTCAATGTCCTCGCAAACAGATTCGGACGATATCCCATTTCTTCTGCCTTCTCACGAATCATCTTCTTGCGTTCCTCGCTGATGTCTGCATGATCGTTCAGCGCCTTGCTGACTGTTGCAACGGAAACCTGACATTCCTTTGCGATGTCTTTTAAGGAAACCATATCGCCTACCTCCTGCCTTCGACACCTCCGTTTTTTCTTTGCGTCTTATCCTTATATCCTGCTGCTTTCTTTCACGCAGCAGTTTGTTACGTAAACGATATACTTAAACGTTTTCTTTAATTGCATTATATGCGCCATGCACATATATTTCAATATCTTTTTATTATTTTTAATCATTTTGCCACTTTATACAATTTGAAAATCAACTTTTTGTTGCATTTTTACATTTTATCCTTCTCTTTTACTTACGCATCATAGTTTCGCTGCAGTTTCGTCAACATAACCCAGAAAATCATCCTTTGACGCTTTCATTTTCGTAAGCTGTTCCTTTTCATTTTCATTGATTTTATCGCATTTTTCCAATATAATTCGAAATATATAATAGCTCTGCGTTTAACTTAATCGTTTAAACTGCAGTTGCCTGGCACAGGCTTTCTTGTACAGCAGACGCCCCAAAGCATCCTGAAACCTCATTTCAAAAGAGGATCTGCGCAGAGCTTCTTCGGCACAAAGGCGTCTGTAGAATGGAGGGTTTTATGAAATACGGTTACTTTGATGATATCAACCGGGAATATGTCATCACAGATCCTGCAACGCCGCTTCCCTGGATCAACTATCTTGGCTGCCGCGATTTTTTCAGTCTTATTTCCAACACCTGCGGCGGCTACTCTTTCTATAAAGATGCAAAGCTTCTCCGTCTGACCCGCTATCGCTACAACAACGTCCCTGCGGATTCCAATGGCAGATATTTCTATCTCAAAGAAGGAAACAGCATCTGGAATCCCGGCTGGCAGCCGACCCAGACCCCTCTGGATTTTTATGAATGCCGGCATGGAATGGGATACAGCCGCTTTACCGGGCAGAAAAACCATCTGAAGGCCTCCCTGCTCACCTTCGTACCTCTTGAGGATTCCTGCGAGATCAATCAGCTTACGCTTACCAATGATTCTGAGCGGGAGAAAACGATTCAGTTGTTTTCTTATCTGGAATGGTGTCTCTGGAATGCGGATGATGATATGAAGAATTTCCAGCGTAACTTCAGCACCGGAGAGGTGGAAATAGAAGGTTCCATTCTTTATCACAAAACAGAATACCGGGAACGTCGGAATCACTACGCTCTGTTTTCTGTCAACACACCGATAACCGCCTTCGAGACAGACCGGGATTCCTTTCTTGGTCCATACCGCAGCAATCAGAATCCTTCCGCTGTTGAAAAAGGCCAGCTCTCCAATTCCGTAGCCAGCGGCTGGTCTCCTATTGCAGCCCATCAGATTGATCTGACACTTCAGCCGGGCGAAAGCAAAACCTTTATTTTTGTCACTGCATATGTCGAAGTACCCGTTGAAGAAAAATGGGAAGCGCCGGGTGTCATCAATAAAAAGCCTGCCCATGCCCTTTTGTCACGCTACAGTAATCCCGACCAGGTACAAGATGCTTTTCTTGCGCTTCGCCATTACTGGACAGCGCTTCTGTCCCGATATCATATTTCCTCTGACTCCAGGGAAGTGGATCGCATGGTAAATATCTGGAACCAGTACCAGTGCATGGTTACCTTCAATATGTCCCGAAGCGCTTCTTATTACGAATCCGGCATCGGCCGTGGAATGGGGTTCCATGACTCCTGTCAGGATCTGCTCGGTTTCGTCCATCTGATTCCGGAGCGCGCCCGCGAGCGAATACTGGATATCGCAGCCACTCAGTTTGAGGATGGCAGTGCATACCATCAGTATCAGCCGCTGACCAAACGTGGAAACGCAGATATCGGCGGAGGCTTTAACGACGATCCCCTCTGGCTGATCGCCGGTACGGTTGCTTACATCAAAGAAACCGGCGATTTTTCCATTTTAAAAGAGCCAGTTACCTTTAACAGCACCCCCGGAACTCAGCAGCCGCTTTTGGAGCATCTGAAGCGCTCCTTTGACTTTACTGTAACGCATAAGGGACCTCACGGGCTTCCGCTGATCGGTCGTGCCGACTGGAATGACTGTCTGAATTTAAACTGTTTTTCCGCAGAGCCCGGCGAATCCTTCCAGACCTTTGGACCAAGTGAGGGTCCTGTCGCAGAATCCGTATTTATTGCCGGAATGTTCGTTAAATATGGGGAAGAGTACGCGCAGCTTGTCTCTCTTCTCGGCAATGCTGTGGAGGCAGTCCGTGCCCGTAAGGAGGTTGCAGCAGTCTATCAGGCAGTCCTGGATTCCGGCTGGGACGGGGAATGGTTCCTCCGGGCCTACGATGCCTACAGTCACAAGGTCGGCTCCCGGGAATGTGAAGAAGGTCAGATCTTTATCGAACCCCAGGGCTTCTGCGTCCTCGCAGGCATTGGCGTACAGGAAGGGCTTGCGCAAAAAGCCCTGGACTCTGTCCAAAAACATCTGGATACCAAATACGGCGTCATGCTCCTGCAGCCTGCCTATACCAGATATCACCTGGAGCTTGGAGAGGTCAGCTCCTACCCGCCCGGGTACAAGGAAAATGCCGGAATCTTCTGCCACAATAATCCCTGGATTTCCATCGCAGAAACCGTCATTGGCAGAGGCAATCGCGCATTTGAGGTATATCGTAAAACCTGTCCCGCTTATCTGGAAGATATCAGTGACATCCACCGCACCGAGCCTTACGTTTATGCACAGATGGTTGCCGGCGCAGACGCTCCCAGACACGGTGAAGCAAAAAACAGCTGGCTGACCGGTACTGCGGCATGGACCTTTGTCAATATCTCCCAATACATCCTTGGCATTTGCCCCGACTGGAATGGTCTGCGTATCAATCCCTGCATTCCTTCTGATTGCAGCGGATATGATATCCACAGACACTACCGCAATGCCGACTATGATATCCACATCCAGAACCCGCACCACGTGGAAAAAGGAGTTGTTTCCCTTCTTGTTGACGGAACTCCCATTGACGGCTGTGTCGTTCCTTTCACCAAAGACAAACAGCACTATGACGTTACGGTTGTGATGGGCTAAACTGCTGATCTGCCCGGAACCTGCGTAAATTACGGATGTTTCGAATATTGTAGCAGCGCTCATCCATCCAAAGTTATAAAAATCAAACCCCGGACAGAGTTTGAAAAATCACTCCGTCCGGGGTTTTGGATTCATGACAATAGAATGCTCGCAGAGCGTGCATTCTATTGTTGGAATTATTTATAAGTCCATCTGCAGCTCTGCCCAGACCGGGACAGAGACCGATGCACCCTTTCTCGACACTGCAATTGCGGATGCCTGTGCAGCGATCGAAAGACACTGTTCTGCAGAAAATCCCTTTTCCTGCGCCATCAGAAAATATCCGGTAAAGGTATCTCCCGCCGCCGTGGTGTCAACTGCCTTTACTTTCTGTGCCGGGCAGAAATACCGTTCTTCCCGGTCTGCATACCATGCACCTTTTTCTCCGAGGGTCAGTACAACTGCAGCATTCGGATACTGAAACAGCATTTGCTCCAGAATGTCTTTTGGCTCGCTTTTTTGGGTCATTTGCTCGCCCTCTACCTCATTGATGAAAAACAGGGAAACCTTTTCCAGCTGCCAGCTTAAAATGCAATCTTCAAACGGCGATGGATTCAATACGATCGAAATGCCTCTGGCATAGGCCTTTTCCAGAATATCTTCGATTCCATTGATTTCATTCTGTAAGATCAGGACATCTCCTTTTTCAAAAGAATCCAGAACGCTATCGACATATTCCGCCGTCCACATCCGGTTCGTACCGCCAAACAGGACGATGCTGTTCTGTCCGTTTTTGTCCACCTGAATGATCGCATGCCCGGTTGCGTTGTCTCGTTCCTGCACGAACCTGCAGTCCACACCAAACTCCTGTGCTGTTTCCAGCAGCTCACCTCCGTCAGAGCCTACCAAACCTGCAAGATACACCTTGGCACCAGCTTTTGCAAGAGCTGCAGCCTGGTTAAAGCCTTTTCCTCCACAGGCCTTATCCAACTTCGCAGAAGCAATCGTTTCTCCCGGTGCGACAATATGATCCAGGGAATAAATATAGTCATAATTTAAGGAGCCCATCACAAGAAAGCGTGTCCCCAAGGACGCGCTTTCCTGACATTGTGCTTTTGATAGTTCCGTTTCCTGCCCCTTCATAAATAAAATCCTTTCGTTTGCCATAGGCTCCTCCCACTACCTTTAGGTGGTGGGAGGAGCCTTGTAAATCTTTAATCGTTAACCCTG
>OHQH01001275.1_pt1 | contig 11290 bp, 11 predicted proteins | sample 1577891 | NCBI WGS metagenome assembly OHQH01 (sample SAMEA3879601, study PRJEB24766) | human gut metagenome | biome: human-associated habitat; feature: feces | place: USA | collected 1985/1987
TTTGCCAGGTACACGCCCCGGCAAAAAATGATTCCATTTTATTTGCCGCCTGCGGGCGGCAAACTCTGCGAGGCTTTTTTGACAAGCGGGTCATAATGCAAAATATATACAAAGGAGGCGGGGCTATGGAGCTGCGCCACGTTTATGGGAACACCTATGCGGCGGTGGGGGCCACGGCGCTGATGCCGGTATATAAGCTGACGGACACGGACATTGTACTGATGGACACGGGCTACGCCCGGCTGGACCGCAGCGCCCTGGTAAACCTCATAGAGGGCAACGGGTTCCGGCTGCGGGGAATCATCTGCTCCCACGCGCACTTTGACCACACAGGCAACGTCCGGTACTTGCAGCAGCGGTACGGCTGCCAGGCGGCGGCCCAGATCATCGAGGCGGGCATCTCCGTGAATCCCGATGCGTACCGGGCCAACTATGTGGCCCTGACCTATGGCAAAAGCCGGGAGTATCTGCTGGAGGAGTGCTTTCCGGCGGACGTGATCATCCCCGCCGATGCGGGGCATCTGGACTTCTGCGGGGCCAGGTTCGGCATCCTGCAGCTGCCGGGCCACTCCGCCGGGCACATCGGCGTCGTCACCCCGGACGGGGCTGCCTATCTGGGGGACTGCCTGATTGATGAGGAGCAGATCGCCGCCGCCAAGCTCCCCACCAGTATGTTCATCGCCCGGGACCTGGAGAGCAAGGAGAGCCTGCGGAATCTCCGGCGCCCGGCGTACATCATCGCCCACAAGCAGGTGCTGACGGATATCGGCCCCCTGATCGACCGGAACATCGCCTTCATCCATGACAATGGCCGGGAGCTTCTGGAGGACCTGGAGGACGGCATGTCCTTTGACCAGTGGATCTACGCCTTCTGTCAGCGGGAAAACGTCCGCACCCGGAACGAGTTCAAGTTCAGCATCGTGGAGCGGAATTTTGCCAACTTCGTGGACTGGCTGACGGACGAGGGGAAGGTGGAGGTGCGGCGGGAATTCTGCGCCAAGCACTATTTTCACCGGGAAAAGTAAAATGATTGTAAAATAACGGATTGCATATGTTGCGAAAACGGTCTATAATGGACAGATACCCCGCAAGTATAATGAAAATTTGAGGTATTTGAGGATGAACATTGGAGAAAAGCTGAACATGACCATGCTCTGCGACTTTTACGAGCTGACCATGGGCAACGGATACTTTGAAAACGGCTTCAAGGACAAGATCACGTATTTTGACGTGTTCTTCCGCCGGGTGCCGGATAAGGGCGGCTTCGCCATTGCCGCCGGTCTGGAACAGCTGATCCGTTACATCGAGGACCTGCACTTCACCCCGGAGGACATTGCGTATCTCCGGGGGCGGAACCTGTTCTGCGAGGAATTTCTGGAATATCTGGCGAACTTCCGGTTCACCGGCGACATCTACGCCGTGCCGGAGGGGACGCCGGTGTTCCCCAAGGAGCCGCTGGTGGTGGTCCGGGCCCCGGCCATCGAGGCACAGCTCATTGAGACCTTCACCCTGCTGACCGTGAACCACCAGAGCCTCATTGCCACTAAAGCCAACCGCATCACCCGGGCCGCCAGAGGCCGGACGGTGCTGGAGTTCGGCTCCCGCCGGGCCCAGGGCTCCGACGCCGCCATCACCGGCGCGCGGGCGGCCTATATCGGCGGCTGTGCCGGAACCGCCTGCACTTCTCCCACTGCTTTACGTTCCTGCCCTTCAATCAGAATTCCCGGCAGAAAAATTCCTGTCAGCACCACCAGAAGTGTTCCTGCTATCATTCCACAGACACTTCCTTTTATCTTTAATTTTGTTCTTTTTCGTTTTCCTGTCCTTCTTTTCTGAAACATATCCGCATCTTCGTCCCCTTCTTTGGCTCACTTTCTACGATAAGTTCCGCCTGATGATGTTCTAAAATCAATGCCACTAATGACATTCCGATTCCGGCTCCGCCTTCCTGTCTTGCCCGGGATTTATCTGCCATATAGAATTCATCGCAAATCCGCTCTGTCTCTTCCTTGGTCATGCCGATTCCATAATCTTTTACGGAAAGTTCATAATAAAATGGATTTTCCTCTTCCTTTATTCTCTTTCCGCTAAATTCAATGACACCATGCTCTTTGGATGCTTTTCTTGCATTATCCAGTAAATTCACCAGTGCAGTCACCAGAAGTTCTTTATTTCCGTACAGTACTGCCGGCTCGATATTTTCCTTTAACACAAGCCCTTTTGCCGCAAAGGACGGTGTCACCACCTTAAGTACTTCACTGCTTACATTTTCAGCCTGAACTGCTTCCTTTTCCATTTCATGTTCCCTTAAATAAATCAAATCAAAGAGCTTTCCCGACATCCGCTCTAACCGTCTGCCTTCGGAAAAGATATAACTTAATGCCAGAAGTCCTACTTCATCCTGACTCTTTACTGTAATCCTCGTCTCATAAGAGCCATCGGTAATCTCCTCTGCCACCCTGTTCAACTGCTCCAATGGTCTGGTCAGATACCGGCTGATAACATAAATAAGCAGAGATTCTATCATAAGGCAAATGAAAAGAATCAGCCGGAAATAACGGATTTCACGGTCTCTTAATGCGTAGGCATCGGACACATCACTTCTGCTGATCATGCAGAGGTTCTCATCCCCTACCTTACTGGCTGCCGTCACATAAATATAATAATGACCGTCCTCTTCAAAGATGGCATAGTTCTTATTTCCATCCTCCTGCTGTGCTTCCCAGACTTTCTTTAAATTGGCATTTTCTTCTGTTTCGTTATAAACCAGCTTATCCCCATAATAAATAAAAAATGTCACATTTTCTGCCCGCATACCGCTGCTGACCTGTGCTCCAATGTCTGGAAGTGCGCCCTTTACCGACTCTTCCCGGTTCAACGCCTGAAGTACTTCATATTCCACCGAGGACTGCACCAGATTATTCTGAATGACTGCATTAGAAATCTGTGTTTCCTTCGCCAGTTCAAAATTCTTATGTATCATCAGATAGCCCACCAGTCCCAGACTGACTGAAAGCAGGATTAAATTTGTAATTAATACTTTATATCGAAATTTCATGCTTTATCCTCTAACCGGTATCCTGCCTTAAATACTGTTTTAAGCTCCGCTCCAAGATTCAGTTTTTTCCGTAATCTCTGGATATGAAGGTCTAAGGTTCTTGACTCTACGGAATATTCCGTTCCCCAGATTTCTTCATAGATTCTTTCCCGGAACAGTGTAATATTCCGGTTGCGCATCAGAATTTCTAAGAGCTCAAATTCCTTTGGCGTAAGCTCCACTTCTTTTCCTGCCTTTGTCACCACCTGATTTTCACTGTCTAATTCAATATCCATAAAAGTAATCTTCTGCTCCATCTTATGATAGCGGCGCAGCACAATATTAATCCGTGCCAAAAGTTCTACCACTTCAAAAGGCTTTACCATATAATCCTCTGCCCCGGAGGTCAGCCCCTGCATCCGGTCTTTTAGGGAATCCTTTGCAGTCAGAAAAATCACCGGAATTCCCATTGGACGGATGTATTCCATCAATTCAAATCCATTTAAATGTATCTGTACACAAAAAAAGTTTCTTCTATTCCTTCTGATTGCTCATCGGAATAAAAGAAACTTTTTTTATTCTCATCTTCTCTGGTCTAGAAGAAACAATTATTTTTTCATGCTATGCCTGCACCAGTGTCATTTTTCCACTACAATGCATCTTCCGGATGCCCTCCGGTATCGTAAGTCTGTCTCCGGTATCTACCCAGATGCTGCCAATTAGACCGCTGCCGGATGCCACATAAATGACATCTGTGCTGTCAGAAAGCAACAGATCCATTTCCCTCTCTACCTTAAATCCTGCACCTGTTACTTCTGCAGCACCACGCTCTATCCGGATTTTTCTATCCGGCTGGTTGCAGGATAACGCTGCTCCATTGCTTTCCATGACTTTCTTATACCAGAATGCTGAATCCTTTACATAACGCTGCTGGGTTGCAAAGTCCACATAAATAATTCCGAACCGCTCAGAATAGCCCTCATGCCATTCGAAATTGTCCAAAAAAGTCCATAAGAAATAACCGGCAATCTCTGCTCCTTCATCCGCCGCCTTCTGCAGATTGCCAAGGTACTCATCTAAGAACTGGATACGGTTGGCATCATGTACACTGCCATCTGCTTCCACATTGTCATGACAGGACATTCCATTTTCCGTAATATAAATCGGAAGCTGATAACGTTCGTAGAGGAATTTTCCTGCCCAGTATAGGCATTCCGGTGTCACCGGCCATTCTGCGGCAGTCTTTGGGAATCCTGCCGGACGGTCTACAAATTCCGGCTCTCCATCTGCTCCTGCACGAACCGGATATCCGTTATAAATATTCTGACCGTAAAAATCAATGGGCTGGTGAATCAGTTCCATATCTTCTTTCGTGATTTCCGGCAGATACTCCTTGTATTTCTCAAGACCTTCCTTTGGATAATGTCCTAAAATAACCGGGTCGGAATACCAGGATACATTCCAGGTCCAGTTGTCGACATCATTATAAAAGCCAAAATATACCTTCTTTGCAGCTTCAATATCTTCCGGGGAATTACTTGCCGGATATGCCACCCCACTGGTTGGTGCATAGCCAATCTGTATCGGCTGCTTTGCATATTTCCGGAGAGTAATAACTGCTTTTCCATGTGCCCGCAATACATTATGGGCAATCCGGAAGCTTTCCTCTGGTGTGACTTTCTTTCCCGGTGCATGAATACCACGGTAATATCCCAGTCCGATAAAGCACTGTGGCTCATTCAAAGTAAAAATCTTGTCGCAGATATCAGTAAAATTCTCTGCTACTACTTTTGCATATTCTGCAAACCAGTCTATGATTTCTTCATTGAGCCAGCCGCCTTTATCCTCCAATGCCTGCGGAAGTTCCCAGTGATAAAGTGTCATATATGGCTCAATGCCGTTTTTCTTCATTTCAAGAATCATATCACGATAGAGTGCCACCGCTTTTTCATTGACTCTTCCGGTTCCCTCCGGCATCAGTCTCGCCCAGCTTACGGAAAAACGGTATGCCTTCACACCAAGTTCTCTCATCAGCGCATAGTCCTCTTTATAACGGTGCATGTCATCGGCACTGACATAGGCATTATGATGTTCGAAGGTTCTTCCCTCTTCGGTAAAGGTGTCCCAGATGCAGGTTCCTGCGCCATCGTTTTTGTCTCTTCCCTCTACCTGATAGGCACTGCTGGCAACGCCCCATACAAAGTCTTTTCGAAACATTTGTTTTCCTCCTGATTCTATTTCTTGTGTTATTCTTCTACAATTGTGAAAAATACTATAATTTTTTCAGTTCGAATATCTGTGCAGTTCCTCGAGTGCGAATGCCACATAAGAACTGCAAGGGGCACTAAGAATTTTGCGAACCCTTTTCTTTTTCCCGGCAACCGGCACAAATTCACATCCATGTTCATATGTGCCTCGCTGGCACTTCCCTGTGCCAGCGTTGCCAGATGCCGGACAAAATTCCAAGTGCCCCTAGCAGTACTTAAAATGCATCCGTACTTCGACGAACCACCCAGATATATTCCAATCATAAAAATATATCATTTTTCACAATTGCAGAAGCATTCTCTTAATCGTTTTCGTTGTAAAAACACTCTACCACGAAACAACTGTTCCGGGATAGAGTGTTTTACCTTAAAAATGGTAGAAATCTATTTTATTAAGAAAAATCAGAATGTACGGATTCCATATGACATAACAGTTTGTTTTAAGTCATTTGACTTTTTGTTACTTTTGAATAGAATCGTAGTATTTTTTCACGATTTTCTCCGCTGGTTTTGCATATATTTCATAATCTTTTCTCTTTAGGGCAGCATTCTTCGTGTAGAGATGACTGTTCCAGGACCAGAATGCCATGCCCCTCACCCATTCTCTTTTTAAGCAGGCTTCAAACATTGCTTCATACCAGTCTGCCTGTCCCTTAACATCCGCTTCTCCCTGCACCGTCCAGTCATTTGGCACTTTATTGGAATCCACGATAGACATACATCCTGCCTCTGCAAAGAAAAATGGTTTTTGAAATTTCTTTACCACAGCTTCAATCCGGTCAAGCTGGTTCTCCCAGTCCTCCAATGGATAATATCCGCTGGAAGAAATCACATCTACCGCATCCCACCATTTCACATTATGCTCCTGATATTTATCGGTATTATAGGAAACAAATCCGTCAAATTCACTCCGGATGTCGGCAATCAGTTTCCGCCATTCTGCTTCCCTGCGTTCTGCCATAACCATTTCACAGCCTGCAATATGCATTTCCACGCCCATTTCTTTTGCCAGTCTCGCATAATGAAGCTGAAATTCGGTATAAGATTCAAACCAGTTGCACCACTTCGGTTCACAGACTACGTCTTCGTCAAAAAAATTGACATGGGCGCGCCAGGTTCCGTTCTTGCAGTTTACCGTAGGCTTTAATGCCACACACATACCAAGCTCTTTCGCATAATCAATCATGCCCTTTAATTCATCATCTGACACCGTTGCTTCAGAAGTATAACAAATCTCTTCCGACTGTGCCGTGTCCTGCAATCCGTTGGGCGCTAAGATAACAAAATTGCTGTTGGTATTTTCTTTCATTTTCTTTAAGCTGTCAAAAGCTCTCTTCTCCTGATAGCTCCCTTTTCTTGCAAATGGTGCATATGTCATGCCGCAGATATATTCCATGGTAAGTGTTTCCTTTCTCCTCTTTCAATGACTTTTTATGATGGAAACTATAGCATTCGCCCTGGAATCTTGCTATAATGATTTATTATAAAAATAGTAAAAATCTCTTATGGCAGGAATTCATTTATTTCAGATATATTGGGGGACGACTTTATGAATTCACTTTTTGAATACAGCGACCGGCTGAATGCTCCTTTTGAATGCTTCTTATTTGACACGAGAATCCATTCTTTTCCCATCCGGTCCCACTGGCATTATTTTGTTGAAATTCTGTATATGTTAGAGGGCACCGCCATCATCAACTGTGATGATGATACTTATGTACTAGAAGAAGGTGATATGACGTTATTTCTTCCGCAGGCAATCCATTCTATCTATACTGCCACAGAGCAGCCATTGGTTTATTATGTCATGAAATTTGACTTAAACCAGCTTGCACCATCCGGCAATGCATTAAGCACCACTTTTTCCGGGATTAATTTTGTATCACTTTTTAATCTGGCGAAGGGTGATTCCCATGCTCCGAAATATTTTTCCAAAGCGATGTTAACAGACTATCCCATTGCCGGAATCTTTTCCTCCTGTGAACACGAAATGCAGCAGCAGGAATACGGTTACCGGATTCTGGTACAGTCCCAGATTAATTCCCTTTTAACCTTTATCCTGCGTATCTGGCGGGCACAGGGTTTTAATACGGATAAAGCTCTGGCTATTCCGCAAAACACAGAAGAAGCGTCCATACACTCCATTACGGAATATATCGACGCTCATGCCCAGGAGCCATTAAAGGTGGAAGACCTTGCCAGAATGTGTAATATGAGTTATTCCTATTTTGCCAAAAGCTTCCGGGAACTCTATGGCCAGTCCTGTAAAAAATATATTGAATTTATCCGCCTTTGTAAGGCTGAGGATCTGCTGCTCTTTACCAATCTTGACTTGAATTATATCAGTCAGGAAACCGGATTTTCCGATTGCAGCCATTTTATTAAGGCTTTCCGAAGCAAGCACAAAATGACACCCAAACAATACCGGAAGGAGCATTCCTCTTAAAGGTACATTCTTAATGCTGCATTCTTAAAGGTGCATGTAGATATCTGCCTGCTGGATTGCCACATCTGCTCCTGCCATCAGCATGGCAAAAAAGGTTAATGTGATGGTAAGGAATACCGCCTTACCATCATAGACAAATTCCACATTCTTCTTCCGGTTGGCAAGAAGAATTTCTATTCCAAGCAGGATAAAGATACATGGCCAGATATGGAAAATGATTTCATAGGTCAATACTGGCACAAACAGATGTACCAGAAACAGGATTCCAAACAAAACCAATGCACTGCCTAAGGTAATGCTGCCCACTCTGTGGGTGCGTACTTCTTTCACATTCTCATCCATTTTCCTTATGCCTCCTTTGTTTCTTCTTCCTCAAGGGATTTTTTCTTACCATGAACCAGATAAATTCCTACTGCTATAATTGCAATTCCTGCCAGCAGTCTTGGAAGCCGGTAACTGATTTCCTGAAGTACCCAGACCGTTTCATCCGGAATTAAATTTGCAATCATCCAATAGAAGCTGTTCCAGATTAACATAATACCAAGCAGAATCAGCACGACTGCAATAATGGTACGATAACGCTTTACAAAGGATTTATCTTTCTCGCCTTCTCCACTTAAATGGAATAAATAATCATCCTCCACGGCATAGAATTCTTCATCGGATAAGCCTGCTAAATTGTGTACATGGAAGAAGCTGTAAAACCATGCAATTACTGCAAGCACTGCCAGCGGTCCAAGTTCAAAAATGGATGCTGCTACAATAATGCCAAAGAACATCGACATCAGGCTTAAGCCCATTTTCATAAATCCCATATACATTTCCCCTGCTCCCGGTAAAAGGGAACAGCAAAATCTTAAAAATCCATTTCTCTTTTTCGTCATGTTATCTTTCCTCCTTTAAAAACCATCCATTTGTCGTCTCAGTAATAAAATCGCAAAATGCACTGGACGCATCATTTACACTCTGTAAGAAATTCTGCTCTTCACTACGCTTTTTCGCTTTCTCTTTCTGTTCCTGTAAGTCCTTATTGACCTGCTCTTTTGCTTCTGCCACATAAGTTTCCATGTTTGGTCTGCTCTGCTGTTCCACCGTAGGAACTACAATCAGAAATGCGATTGCCGCTGCCGCCGCAACCATTACTTTCATGCTATAAGTCAGGAGCTTCCGCTTCGCTGACACTTTTTCTTTGTATACAATAACCTTCTGCTGCTGCTCAATTTTATGTAGAATATTTTCTTCTAAATATTCCGGTGCTTTTATCATCGGTCCTTCTTCTGTTTCCCGAATCAGTGCTTCTAACGCTTCGTCACTTAAATACTCCTGTGTATCTTCTTTTCTCATATCAGCTCCGCTCCTTTCCATATAGTTTTCTAAGCATTGCCCGCGCCCGGTATATCTGTGTCTGCACGGTTTTCAAATTCTTCTGCTTTAACTCTGCTATCTCGCCGGCAGGATGTTCTTCACAGAAGTACAGCTTTGCGATTTCATCATAAGGTGGTTTCAACTGTCCGCATTTTTCCTGCAGTTCTTCCCGGACCACCTCTTCGATGCATTGCTCTTCCGGTCCTCCCGCTCTCGCAGGATGGCTTCCTAAGACTTCGTCTTCGGTGGGAACCATCCTCCTTGCCGCCTGTCTGCTGTAATCAATACATTTATTCGAAGCAATCCTGCAAAGCCAGGCTTTCTCATTCTTACCGTCGAACTCTTCCTTGTGCCGGTAGGCAGATAAAAATGTTTCCTGTGTCAAATCTTCTGCTGCAAAGTAATCTCCGGTCATCTTAACGCAAATAGAAAATACCAGATTCTGGTATTTATGAACCATCTGCGTAAATGGTTCCTGACACATTTTTATCCACCTCCTTGTCTCTTAAGAACGTTCTCATAATATATAACGAGTATCTTTTTCTATTGTCTTCAATTTTTTCAAAAAATCAATATTTTTTTAATTTATTCTATCCGGAATCCATTCTATTGACTTTTCTTTTCCGTGAAACTATAATCATTGTGGTTATCATAAATGATAGAGCAATTGCCAATACATCTAATATACGAGGGATTTAAATGATGGAAAAGAAGAAAAACTCCATTGATATGACACATGGAGCTTTATGGAATAAAATTTTGATTTTTGCGCTGCCGCTGGCTGCCAGCAGTATCTTACAGCAGCTTTTTAACTCTGTCGATACCGCTGTCGTCGGCAACTTTGCCAGCAGCCAGGCTTTAGCTGCCGTGGGAAGCAACAGTTCCCTGATTGCTTTGATGATTAACCTTTTTATCGGTATCTCACTGGGTTCGAATGTTATTATTTCCCGGTATATCGGTCAGGGTGTCCATAAGAATATCAAAGCAGCCATTCACACTGCCATTGTTGTGGCTCTGGCTGGCGGCATTTTCCTGCTGGTTTTGGGACAGTTTATTGCAAGACCGGTTCTGGTGCTGATGGGAACACCGGATGATGTCATTGACCTTGCAGTCTTATACCTTCGGATTTACTTCCTTGGTATGCCATTCATTCTGTTATATGACTTCTGTTCCTCGATTCTCCGGAGTACCGGAGACAGCAGACGGCCGCTTTACGCACTGATTGCAGCCGGTGTTATCAATACCGGGCTGAATCTTATTCTGGTCATTGCCTTCCACCTTGGCGTATCCGGTGTTGCTATCGCTACCGTGGTTTCGAATATTGTAAGCTCCGGAATCCTGATTTACATCCTGCTGCATGAGGATGATCCGATTCGTTTAGAGCCAAAGGCACTTGCCATCTCCTGGCATGAATTAAAGAAGATTCTTGTCATCGGCGTTCCTGCCGGATTGCAGGGTATGGTCTTTTCCATTGCCAATGTCTGCATCCAGAGCACCATTAACAGCTTCGGCTCTGATGCTGTCGCCGGTTCTGCCGCATCGTTAAACTTTGAATATTTTTCCTATTTTGTGGTAAATGCTTTTGCCCAGACAACCGTTACTTTCACCAGCCAGAATTACGGTGCCGGTAAATATGACCGCTGCAAAAAGGTATTCCGTTTAAATATGATATTTTCCCTTATCTTCTGCGGACTCCTTTCCAGTGTCTTCATCTTAGGACGGGGCTTCTTCCTGCACCTCTACAGCAACGACCCGAAGGTACTTACCTTTGCCGTCCAGCGCCTGTTAATTGCAACAGCCTTAGAGCTTTTGACTTCTACCTATGAAATCAGCGGAGGCGCCATGCGTGGACTGGGACATTCCCTGTCGCCTGCACTGATTACCGTTTTCGGTTCCTGTGTCCTACGGCTCATCTGGGTATCTACCGTCTGTCGGTATTTCCATGAGTTCTGGGTAGTTATGATTATCTATCCGATTTCCTGGGTGCTGACCGGAAGCATGATGCTCCTTGCCTATTACCTGCTGCGCAGGAAGTTATTCCGAAAAAGTGCAGTATAGAAAATCTGTCGCATGATTGAAATGTTTGCTAAAATGAAACCCCGGAAGCAGATGGTTCCTTCTGATATGTACCCAGAATCCTGGACACATATTTACGAACTAGGCTGAACACATGGA
>OHQH01001282.1_pt1 | contig 11242 bp, 8 predicted proteins | sample 1577891 | NCBI WGS metagenome assembly OHQH01 (sample SAMEA3879601, study PRJEB24766) | human gut metagenome | biome: human-associated habitat; feature: feces | place: USA | collected 1985/1987
GTAATAGGGGCGGATGGGTGTTTCCCCCCGGACCAATACGGGGGCCATTTCTGTCCCGGCTTGTCCCGCCAATTTCTCGCAGATTTCCCGGGCAAAAGCGGCTTGTCCCGCCATGTCCCCATCGTCCGGACGGCCCGCCCCCAGGGTGCGGGAAAAACTGTGCTCCCCCACGAAGGCTCCGGCCGCCACGCAGCGGAAGCCGTCCTGCTGGAGGATGTCCCGCAGCTCTATGAGGGCGTCGTCATAGTTCCGGTTGCCGAACAGCACCACCGGCACCGCCAGCGCTCCCCCGCCCCGGACCTTTTCCCGCAGGAACGGCAGCAGCACATTGGGCACCCGCCCGGCGTATACCGGCGTTCCCAGCACCACCAGGTCCGATTGGCAGAAATTCAGCTCCTGCTGCCGGGCCTGGGGCCGGGTGAAGTCCAGACTGCGGCAGGGCGCCGCCAGCAGCCGGGCAAGCTCCCCGGCGATGTGCGTTACCGTGCGCTCCGTGGTTCCGGTGCCGCTGAAATACACGGCCCAAACGGTTGTCATGATATTTCCCCTCTTTTGTGTATTTTTGTGGGTTTTATAGACTGAAATCTTCCTCTTTCAGCCCGTCAGTGGAAAGCTGGGCCGGACGGGGCGGCACCCGCTTCAGGGGGTCATACCGGAAACGGAAGCAGTGATTCTCCGCCGACACGATGCCCTTTTTCACGCAGGCCACCTGGGTCTCGTTGATGCGGACCCCCTGGGCGCAGTAGGCGCAGCGGGGCTCGATATCTTTGCGAAACAGCATGAAACCGCCCTCCTTACAGCGTATCCAGCCGCACCTTGCCGTCCTCTGCCGTGGCCCGCAGCTGGGTGATGGGGTGCTCGAAGCTGTCGATGATCTGAACCGCCATGGGGTCCTCCAGCTCCTTCTGGATGCAGCGGCGCAGATTCCTGGCCCCGTAGGCGGCGGAATAGGAGGAGTGCACCAGGTGGGAAACCAGCGCGTCGTCATAGGTGAAGCTGTAGCCCTTCTCCTTCAGGGAGGCCTGGAGCTCATCGAGCATGATCCGGGCGATGGCGGCGAAGTTCTCCTCCGTCAGCTGGTGGAAATAGACGATCTCGTCCACCCGGTTGATAAACTCCGGGCGCAGGAACTCCCGCAGGGCCTTCATGGTGCGCTCCCGGCCCTGGTCATCGGCACTGCGGCCAAAGCCCACGGACCCGGCGGCCTTGTCGGACCCGGCGTTTGAGGTCATGACGATGACGGTGTTCTCAAAGTTCACCTTGCGGCCATGGGCATCGGTGACCTCGCCGTCGTCCAGAATCTGCAGCAGGATGTTCAGCACGTCCGGGTGGGCCTTCTCGATCTCGTCAAACAGAACGACGGAATAGGGCTTGCGGCGGATCTTCTCCGTCAGCTGGCCCGCCTCGTCATAGCCCACATAGCCCGGAGGGGAGCCCACCAGGCGGGAAACAGAGTGCTTCTCCATAAACTCCGACATATCCAGGCGGATCAGGGCGTCCGGAGTATTGAACAGGTCGGCGGCCAGCTGCTTTACCAGCTCCGTCTTGCCAACGCCGGTGCTGCCCACGAAAATGAAGCTGACGGGCTTATGCTTGGGGGAAATGCCCACGCGGCTGCGGCGGATGGCGGCGGACACGGCGGAAACCGCCTCGTCCTGGCCCACAATGTGCTGCTTCAGCCGGTCCTCCAGCTGGGACAGGCGCTTGAACTCCTCTTCCTTGATCTTGCTGGCGGGGATCTTGGTCCACATCTCAATGACCCGGGCGATGTTGTCCATGGTCAGCTGGGGCATACCCTTGGCCTCCAGGGCGGAAAGCTCCTGCTGCAGCCGCAGCTCCTGGCTGCGGAGCTGGGCAATGCGGGCATAGCGGGCGTCCAGCTCCTCCTGGGTGAACTCCTGACCCTCCGCCGGCTGGGCGGACATGAGGTTCTCCCGCTCGAAGGTGACGTTCTCCAGGTCCCGCTTGACCTCCATCCGGCGGTTGATGTCCGGGTCGTGAAGGTTCATATCGGAGCAGGCCTCGTCGATCAGGTCGATGGCCTTGTCCGGCAGGAAACGGTCGGTGATGTACCGCTCGGACAGCACCACCGCCTGGCGCAGCACCCCCTGGGGGATGGAGACGCCGTGGTAATTCTCATAGTAATGGGCGATGCCCTGGAGAATTTTCAGGGTATCCTCCAGGCTGGGCTCGTTGACGGTCACCGGCTGGAAGCGGCGCTCCAGGGCGGTGTCCTTTTCGATGTGCTTGCGGTATTCGTTGAAGGTGGTGGCGCCGATGACCTGAATCTCGCCCCGGGACAGGGCGGGCTTGAGGATATTGGCGGCGTTCATGCTGCCCTCGGCGTCGCCGGCGCCCACGATGTTGTGGACCTCGTCAATCACCAGGATGATGTTGCCCAGCTTGCGGATCTCCTCGATGAGGCCCTTCATGCGGCTTTCAAACTGGCCCCGGAACTGGGTGCCCGCCACCAGCGCCGTCAGGTCCAGCAGGTACACCTGCTTATCCCGCAGCTTGAAGGGCACGTCCCCGGCGGCGATGCGCTGGGCCAGCCCCTCGGCAATGGCGGTTTTGCCCACGCCGGGCTCACCGATGAGGCAGGGGTTGTTCTTCTGGCGGCGGCTCAGGATCTGGATGGTGCGGTAGATCTCGCGGTCGCGGCCGATGATATCATCCAGCTTGCCCTCCCGCGCCTTGCGGGTCAGGTTTTCGCAGTAGGTATCCAAAAACTTGCGCTTGGGCGGCTTTTTGCCGTTTTTGCGGTCGGCCTTTTTTTCGCCGTCCTGCTTCTCCGTGCCGGTAAAGCCCAGCGGGAAGGTGGCATTGCTGCCGGGGATCAGATCTTCGTCCTCGTCGGGGGCATCCTCGCGCGTACGCATACGCCCCGCGAGCGACGACAGGAGCTGCGGGCTGAAATAGCTGCCCCCGGCCATCACCGTGTCGATGGCCTCGACCACGTCGCCGATGTCCGAGTCCTTGAGCAGGAAACCCCGAGCCCCGGCCTGCACCATGCGCGTATAGTAGCTCTCCTCGCCGAACATCGAAAGGGTAATGATCCTCAGCTCGGGACACCGCGCCAGCGCCCGCTCGGTGGTCTGCGCGCCGTCGATACCGGGCATGGCGAAATCCATGAAAACGATGTCGGCCTCCAACTCCGGCAGCATGGCGAGGAACTCCTCGCCGCTGGCCGCCTCGCCCACCACGCGGCACCCGGCGCAATGCTCCAGCAGCCCCCTGAGCCCGTTGCGGAAAAGCGAATGGTCGTCTACAAGTACGATCGTGCGTTCCATATCATTTGCGTTTGCGGCGGCGGAGCCTCTGCGATGCCTGCTCCTCCTGCGTATTGACACGGATCGCGGCGCGCATCCCCCGGCCTTTGGCACTGGCAATGTCGAACACGCCGCCCAGCGAATTGATGCGCGACGAGATGTTCGAAAGCCCCATGCCGCAGTCCATCATGGCCTGCGGGTTGAACCCCCGCCCGTCGTCCGTATAGTCCAGCGCCAGTTCCGTCCCGTTCTGCGACAGCGAAAGGTTGATCGACGAACAGGCGGCATGCTTGAGCGAGTTGTTGATCAGCTCGCAGATCACCCGGTAGAGGATCACCTCGACGTCCGTATCGAACCGCTCCGAACGGAGGTTGGTCGTGAAGCGGATTTTCACGTCGTGCATCGCGGCGCTCTTGTCGATGAAGTTCTGCACGCCCCGCGCCAGCCCGAAGTCATTGAGCACGTGGGGCGAAAGGTTGTTCGAAATCTCGCGCAGCGAACGGATCGCCTCGTCGATCACATAGGTCGTATTGTCGATGATCTCCTTCTGCTCGGGGCTGCGTTCGTCGCGTGCCAGCGCCGAAAGCGACATCCTCGCCGACGAGAGCAGCGGCCCCAGCCCGTCGTGCAGTTCCTTCGAGAAGCGCGAACGCGCCTTTTCCTCGGTGCGGAGCACGGCCGTGAGGATGCGTTTGTTGAGCAATTGCCGCTGGCGGTTAAGCCTGCCGATGTACTTGAAGAGCTTGTGGGCGTACATCACGCCGATCGACAGGCAGATCGAGATCACGATCCCCAGGTAGGCGAACCACCACCGGGGAACGTACTGCCCGCTGGCCATCAGCAGCTGCACGAACCGCTCGACCGAGAGCAGCGAAAACCCCACGATGAAGAGAATCCACACCGAATTGTACTTGGTAGCCCGCACCAGTTTGAGGGCATATGCCGTCGCGACCGTCTGGATGAGGATGGCGATGACAAGCAGGATCTTAATCAACATAGGAGTCCCGATTTTTTACAAATATAGTATTATTCCAACACATTGGCAAGGGCTGCGAGCTGGCGGTAATCCGTCAGGTCGACCTGCACCGGCACGATCGAAACATAGCCGTGCGCGAGCGCCCACTCGTCGGTATCCTCCGCCCCGGGCTCGCCGTTGACGAAATCGCCCGTGAGCCAGAAATACGCACGGCCCCGCGGGTCTTCGTGGCGGTAAAACTCCTCGCGCCAGAACCCGCGGTTCTGGCGGCAGAGGCGGATGCCGTGCAGTTCGCCGGGCTTGCCTACGGGGACGTTCACATTGAGGCACAACGGGAGTTCGACCTTCTTTTCCAGGACGCTGCGCACGATCCGCTTCCCGTAGACCACCGCCGCCTCGAAATCGGCGTCTGCGCCGTGGTCGTCGAGCGACAGCCCGACCGACGGGCAATCGTAGAAACTGCCTTCGATAGCCGCCCCCATCGTCCCCGAGTAGAGCACGTTCACGGCCGAATTGGAACCGTGGTTGATGCCCGAAATCACCAGGTCGACGCGCTCGTCGCGCAACAGGTAGTCGAAGGCCATCTTCACGCAGTCGACCGGCGTACCGGAAAAGGAATACACTTCCAGCCCTTCCTCCTTCCGCACGCAGCGCAGGTAGAGGGGATTGTACATGGTGATGGCCTGGCTCATGCCGCTCTGCGTCGTCTCGGGTGCCACGACCACCACGCGGCCGAAGGCCCGCGCGACCTCGACGGCCGCCACCAGCCCCTTCGAATCGTACCCGTCGTCATTGGTTACGAGTATCAGTTTTTCTTCTTTCATAGTCGGTATTTTACCTGCAAAGATAACAATAAATCACGCTCACGGAAGATATTTTCATGCCGCACTTGCACCGAATGAAAAAAACTTCGTATATTTGCAGTCCCTTACGGGGCGTATATCAACCTCTTTCATTGGGCGCTACGCAGTTGCGGGGACACAAGGACGGCACAGCCCGTCCGGCGTGCCGGGAACGCGGGATTACGGATCAGGGTATCCGTATGGTACGGCGGGCGCAGCGGGAATGTTGGGTGCGAAACACATTAAATTTGTTGCAACAATGAACAAAGACGCAATCATCAAGCTCGTCAACGAGCAGATGTGGGCAAAGACGGATGCCGATGTACCGTCGTTCAAGGCCGGTGACACGATCACCGTATCCTACAAAATCATCGAGGGTAACAAGGAGCGCGTACAGAGTTTCCGCGGCGTAGTTATCCAGATCAAGGGTTCGGGCAAGACCAAGATGTTCACGATCCGCAAGGTTTCGAACGGCGTGGGTGTCGAGCGTATCTTCCCCCTCTATTCGCCCCACATCGACAAGATCGAGGTCAACAAGATCGGTGTCGTACGTCGTGCACGCATCTACTACCTGCGCGACCTGACCGGCAAGAAGGCCCGCATCAAGGAGAAGCGCATGACCAGCGCGGACAAGAAATAGTCCGGGCCGTCAGCAAGAAAAAACAGGAAGGTTCCCCTTCCTGTTTTTTTGTGCCCGCCCCCGAAAACTCCCGCCGCCCCGAGTAACGGCCTGTACAGGCGGCCATCTTCGACGACCTGTTTCGACAGCAACAGAAGTTCCGGCCCGGAATTCCGCCCCGGCCGCGGCCCGCGCCAGCCTGCCGTCCGCACTTACAGGCCCGCCGCCCCGAACTCCCCTCCCGGCGCAGGTTCTCCGCCGCACGATCCGGCATAACCGGGAAAGGCGACGAGCGGAACCCCGAAATATTGGGCATCCCGCCATGAAGCGCCGCTGACAACATGCCGCAAGAAACCCGGCGTTCTCGGAACGCCGGGTTTCCCGTAACTCGCAACCGGTTCTGCGGATTACTCTTCGACCGGAATATCCTTGTTGACGTTCTTCGAACCTACCAGCGCGTAGAAGAGCATGTAGGCCAGACCAGCGACAACCACCCAGTAGCTCGAGAGGTAACCTGCGAAGTCGGCCACGCCGCCCTGGATCAGCGGGAGGATACCGCCGCCGCAAACCATCACCATGAAGATACCCGAACCCATCGAGGTATACTTGCCAAGGCCTTCGACCGCGAGGTTGAAGATCGTGCCCCACATCACCGAGGTGCAGAGGCCGCAAAGGGTGAAGAAGATCACGCCGACAGGCACTTCCACCATTCCGAACCCGGTTCCGGTGAACACGGGCATCGCACCCATCACGTCCGTCGGGGCGAAGATGCCCACCAGCACGAAGATCAGCGCCAGCGAGGCGACGAACGAAAGCTGCACCTTGCTCGAAATCTTACCGCCCAGCAGGCCGCCCAGCAGACGGCCGCACATCATCAGGAACCAGTAGGTACCCACCAGCGAACCGGCCGCAGCCGCTGCCATGCCCACGCCGCTCGTCGAAGCGTCGGGTGCCGCCGTAAGGAACAGGTTCATGAAGTTGGGAATACCGACCTCGACACCTACATAAATAAAGATGGCGATCGTTCCCAGCAGGAAGTGACGGAACGAAAGGGCGCTGTGCTTGTCCTTGACCTCGGCCTTTTTCTCCTGGATGGCGAACGGCTCGGGAATGTTGACCATGTAGAGCACGACGAATACCACGGCGAAGATGCCCATTGCGATCCACAGTGCGGGAGCTGCGTCGCTGATCGTGGCGTTGGCCGCGTTGCCCATCAGGTAACCCACCAGCACCGGAACGATGGTCGCGGAAATCGAGTTGAGCGAACCGCCGAACTGGATCAGCTGGTTACCCTTCTTGCCGCCGCCGCCGAGCGTATTGAGCATCGGGTTGACGACGGTGTTGAGCATACACATCGAGAAGCCCGAGACGAATGCGCCGATCAGGTAAATCGGGAAACTGCCCGCTTCGCCCGAAAGATACTGGATACCCACGCCGACGAAACCGATTGCCACGGCCGCAAGCGCCGTCTTCTTGTAGCCGATGCGCTTGAGCATCATACCGGCCGGAATCCCCATCACCGCATAGGCGATGAAGTTGGCGAAATTGCCCAGCTGCGACATCCAGTTCGCCACGGCGAACTGGTTCTTGACAATTACGCCCAGCGGATTCGAAAGCCCCGTCACGAATGAGATCATTGCGAAGAGCAAGAACATCATGATGATGGGCAGCGTGTAATTTTTTTTCTGTTCCATACGATTTTATCTGAATTTAGGTTAATGAGTTTCGCGGTTATCTGTCCCTCTCGGCGATGTAGGCGCAAAGGTTAACGAGCGCCGTACGGTACTCCGAGGGCTCGTATTCGGAGAGCATCTCGACGGCCCGCGCTACGTAGCTGCGCATCACTTCGGCGGCAAAAGCCAGCCCGCCCTCGTTCTCGACCGTATTCTGCAAATACTCCACCGATTCCTCCTCCTCGCGGCAGCCGGCCAGCCGCCCGAGCAACTCGGCACGGCGTTCGGGAGTCGCCTTGTCCAGCACCGCTAACAGCGGCAGGGTGATCTTCCCCTCGCGCAGGTCGTTGTTGGCAGGTTTGCCCGTATGCGCCGTACGCATGTAGTCGAGGATGTCGTCCTGTATCTGGAACGCCATGCCGATCGCCTCGCCGAAACGGCGCATCAGCGCCACCTTCTCGCGCGGGGCACCCACGGCCATCGCCCCGGCCGATGCGCTGACCCCGATCAGGCATGCGGTCTTTTTATAAATAATGTCGAGGTACGCCTGGCGCGTCATGGTGTGCTTCTCGGCACACTCGCTCTGCAACACCTCGCCCTCGCACAACGCCGCCATCGAACCGCATACATGCGTCACCAGGTCGAACTGGCCGCTCGAAAGGCCGATATTCATGTTCCTCGCAAGGATGAAGTCGCCCAGTATCACCGCCTTGTGCGACTGCCAGCGGGCATTGGCCGACGGGCGGCCCCGCCGCGTATCCGACTCGTCGATCACGTCGTCGTGGATCAGCGACGCCACGTGGATCATCTCCACGAGCATCGCGGCCAGATGCACCCTCCGCCCTTTGGCCGCACCCTCCACCGGGGAGTTCATCGCCGCCGACAGCATCACCAACAGCGGACGTATGCCCTTCCCGCGCGAGGAAAGCGCATAACGCAGCATGTCGGCAAGCAATTCCCCTTCGGCCGTAAACTGACGGTCGACGAACCCGTCGAACGCCTCCAGTTCCGCAGTCACAGGTTTGCGGATCGTATCGAGTGTAATCATAAAACAAACTTAACCCAGCGGCAACGGACGCAACATCGCCCGGGACGGGCCCGGATAATCCGGACATCCCGCACACCGGGTCGCCGCATATCTTTGGCAAAGATAGTGATTTTTCGCAATCGCGACTCGTCAAGTAAATGTTTTTTCGTACCTTTGCGAAACTTGGATCTTTCACCGGGACAGGCTGCAGCCCGGGAATGCCCGAACAAATTCGGCACTTCTCCCGCCCTGCACTATCCTTGGCAACGGTTAACGACAGGGAAAATGGATTTTTCGAAAACGATCATACGCCGGCTGGCGCCGGCAGCGGCGGCGCTCGTCGTCTTCTTCGTGGTGAGCGCGGCCTATTTCGCCCCGCAATTCCGCGGCGAAGTACTGCCCCAGCACGACGTGGTGCAGTACGAAGGCATGGCAAAGGACATCAGCGACATGCGCGCGGCCACGGGCGAAGACCCCCAGTGGACGGGCGGCATGTTCGGCGGCATGCCCGCCTTTTTGATCAACGTGGCCTACCCCGCGCAGATCGTCAAGCGCACCGTGGGACAGGTCGTGAAACTCATCGACACGCCCGCGGCCTTCCTCTTCTTCGCCATGACTGCCATGTGGCTGATGCTGCTCGTCTTCGGCGTCGACCCCTGGGTCGGCATCGTCCCGGCGCTGGCCTACGGGCTCTCGACCTATTTCCTGCTGATCATAGGCGCCGGGCACATCACCAAGATGTGGGCGCTGGTCTATGCCCCGCTGATGATGGGCGGTGCGTGGATGACCCTGCGGGGAAACATGTGGGCGGGCGGTGCGCTCACGGCGCTCACGGCGTCGCTCGAAATCGGCGCCAACCACCCGCAGATCACCTACTATTTCCTCCTGGCCATGTCCGCCTTCTGGATCAGCGAGGGGATCGCGGCCTTCAGGGAGAAACACCTCGGGGACTTCTGGAAACGCACGGCGGTACTCGCCGCCGCAGGCATACTCGCCGCAGGGTCGAATTTCTCGCCCCTGTGGTACACCGCCAGCCACTCCAAAGAGACCATGCGCGGCGGCTCCGAACTGGCCTCGACCTCCGAGACTTCGCAGGACGGGCTGGCGCTCGACTACGCCACGGCCTGGAGCTACGGACGTACGGAGAGCCTGAACCTGCTGATCCCCGACTTCATGGGGCGCGAATCGGGCACGACCTTCTCGCCCGACGGCGAGGTGGCTGCCGTACTGAACGAATACGGGCTGCGCGGCGCCGCACAGCAGCTGCCGGCCTACTGGGGCAGCCAGCCCTACACCGGCGGCCCGACCTACCTGGGCGCCGCGGCCATTTTCCTCGCAGCGCTGGGCATCGCCCTGGCACGCGGACGCAACAAATGGTGGATCGTCGCCGTCTCGGTGCTGATGCTCCTGCTGGCATGGGGACGCAACCTAATGTGGTTCACCCAACTGGCCTTCGACCTGCTGCCCGGCTACAATAAGTTCCGCACCGTCTCGATGGCGCTCGTCGTCGTCCAATGGGCCGTGCCGCTGCTGGGAGCACTGGCACTCATGCGGCTGTGGCGCGGGGAGATCCCGCGCCAGAGGCTGCTGCGGGCGCTGGCATGGGCCGCGGGCGTCACGGGCGGGCTCTGTTTGTTGCTGGCCGTCGCCGGCAGCGCGTTCTTCGATTTCGGCCGCGCGGAAAGCACCGGGATGATGACCGAACAGTTCCGCCAGTTGTTCGAGGCCAACAACATGCAGGATTACCTCCAGCGCGGCATGGATGCCGAAATGGGCATCGCCACGGGCAATGCCATGGCTGCCGAACGCGCCTCCATGATGCAGGCCGACGCATGGCGCTCGCTGCTGATGATCCTGCTCGCAGCGGGCGGCGTAGCGCTGTTCGCCCTGCGCCGGATCAACAAATACGTGCTCACGGCACTGCTCGCCGCCGTGATGCTGCTCGACCTGGTGCCGGTCGACTTGCGGTTCATTTCGCACGACAACTTCATTTCGGCGCGCCAGCACCAGGTCACGGCCACGGCCGCCGACAAGGCGATCATGGCCGACAAGGAGCCGGGGTTCCGCGTCTTCAACCTCACGGTCAGCCCCTTCCAGGACGCTACGACCTCCTATTTCCACCGCTCCGTAGGCGGCTACCACGGCGCCAAGCTGGCCCGTTACCAGGATCTGATCGACCGCTACCTGAGCTACCGCAACGACGCCGTTCTGGACATGCTCAACACGCGCTACCTGATCGTGCCAGGCGACGGCGGACAGCCCGAAGCGGTGCTCCGCCCGACAGCCAACGGCGCCGCCTGGTTCGTCGACACGATCGCCGTGGCGGGGAGTCCGCAACAGGAGATCGACCTGCTCGGGGAAACCGACCTGAAACGAACCGCCGTAATCGCAGAAAAAGACAAGCCGTACACGCAGGGCTGGACGGCGTCCCCCGCCGACACGGCGGCCGTACGCACCATCGCCCTCACGGAATACCGTCCCAACTACCTCAAGTACGAATACACCGCCCCCGCAGAGAGCGTGGCGGTATTCTCCGAGATCTTCTACCCCTACGGCTGGACGGCCTACGTCGACGGCGCGGAAGCCCCCTGTTTCCGGGCCGACTACGTGCTCCGCGCCATGAGGCTGCCTGCCGGGCAACATACCGTCGAATGGAAATTCCGCGCCCCGGGATGGACGGCGGCCGAAGCCGTGACGCTCGTCTCGTCGCTCGTGATCCTGCTCGGAGCTGCCGCTGCAATTGTTTATTGGATTCGACAAAAGAGGAAAGAGAATAATCCGGACGAATAACATACGAATCCCGCCAGGACAAACCCCCGCCGAGGCGGGGACTTAA
>OHQH01001298.1_pt1 | contig 11128 bp, 11 predicted proteins | sample 1577891 | NCBI WGS metagenome assembly OHQH01 (sample SAMEA3879601, study PRJEB24766) | human gut metagenome | biome: human-associated habitat; feature: feces | place: USA | collected 1985/1987
TAGGTTTTTCGCAAAAGAAAAGAGGTGTCGCAATTTGCTAACACCTCAAAATCTATTCACTCGCACTAAAATTATGAACTCCAATGGTTTGCTATTTTCTCTATACTTATCTTTTCTTATACAATACAAGTTCCGGATTTTTACCATCTTCTTCATAAGTACAAATAAGAATAAAATCCATATCTGCAACAACGCCGAAACATCTATCGCCGCCGTATTCACATTCAAGCTGATTGCCCAGATATGTCTTTGCCTCATTCAAAAACTTAGCCGCTTGCCCATTCGGAAGCCGGTACTCAAGATTCACATACTTTCCCACAAGGGCATTCAGTTTTTCCACCTTTGGCATTCCGTCAACATTCAATTCGTTAATTTCATTGATTAACTTTTTCTTGAATTCTTCAAACTGACCGTTATCACTAAGCTCATCATATTTCTTCCAGTAATCCAAAGTAGGAAGCAGCTCTTTCATATAAGAACGGGCTTGTTCTTCCGTGAAATTCTCGCTTACCATATTCTTAACACAAACTTCAATCAAATCGTCCATATCATTGTAAGTATATGTTCCATCGGCATAACACCACTTACAATAGTCCTCGTTGAAGGAACCATCGTGATTGTGTCCGATAATATCATCATCTTCAAGCGGCATTCCGCAGCATTGGCAAATAAGCTTTCTCGGTGAGCCTAAAAGTGTATTTATGGAAACATCTAATACTTTTGACAGCAATTTCAATGTTTCCGTATTCGGAACTGTTTCTCCGTTTTCCCAACGTGAAACTGCCTGACGACTTACAAAAACTTTTTCTGCAAGCTCATCCTGCGACATTCCCTTTTGAGTACGAAGTTCAAGTATAACCTGTTTTGTATCCACTATGCAGTACCTTCCTTACACCTTTATTATAGTCTCACGCATTATCTCAAACAAGCAACTCGCAGTTGCTGTCCTTATTACTTGGCTTTTTCGTTCACGGCTACCCAAATTTCACAACGATAGTTTGGGGCGGTTGTATCCGCAGACGGATAAACTTCAAACTCCACGCCCTTGGCATATTCATGCTGCGAGCTTTGCGGGAAGATTCTGCCGTTTCTTGACATCGTATGCTTTGGAGTGTTAGATTTCCTGTCCTTTGTTTTCTTTTTCCTGCATACCCTCATCGGCTTGTGCAATCATCTGTCTGTACTGTTCTTTTACACTTTCCGGTGCAAGTATCTGTACCTTGCCATTAAAGCCAAACACCCAACCGAAAAAGGTTGGACTAGCTGATACTTCGGTCTGTACTCTGAAAGACGTAATATCATACGCAAGGTTGTCACATCTTCTCCGAAGCGGTCAATCATTGTTTTCATCAGGCTGTTATCACACCGTAAATCCACAAGAACTTTCTCGCCTGAGAACATAGAGAACACTTCTTTTGTAAAATTCTCTTCTCAAAGGACAAGTTGGCAAACTGGAAGTTGTATCATCACTTATCTTTATCTTTTTTTGAAAAAATAAGACTGCCAGATATACCAAAAGATATACCCAGACATATTCCGATTCCAATTCCAGCCATGCTATTTAAGACATTTATAAAAACAACGCTCCAAAGTATTGCTGCGATTATTCCGATAGTGACTCCTATAATTATCCTTTTGTTGTTCATCAGCTTTATCCTCCATAAATTCCGATTTATCTAATTTCTATTAACATCTATTTCACTGTTCATGAACCCCTCAAAACGGTCGAATTGCAGGATTGCCTGTCAGCTTTTTGTCCTATAAAATTCTCTCCAAACACACTGACATCTAATCCACTCACTCAATTTGCATTATCTAATCCGAGGTTACAACCTGACCGAAATTTTGCGGTAGATATGTTTCCGTAAGATACAACCGAGCATTTTCGGTAGTCAGGCGTACAGTTTTAATTTCTGAAAAAGTCAGCAAACAAGCTGTTTTTCAGGCTGGTTGATTATTCCCTTGACATCAATACTACGGTCTCGATATGTGTATCATTGTCCAAACTCAAACTCATATCTTCCGCAATGATTGGGAGCTTGAACTTGATAGACTTGAGCCACTGTCCGTTGGGCTGGCGTTCCTCATAAATCTGGATTTCAGAAATGAGGGACTCCATGAGCTGCCGCTTTTCCTGATCGTCCATGACGGAATAGAGCTTATCAAAGTAAATCAGCACCTTGTAGATGTTGTCGCCCGTCAGCTTTTCCGCCTCAATCGCCATCTTCTTGGCTCTGGCAGCAACGAGCTGGTTTTCTGTATCCTCGATCTTATCATACATCTTGTAAAGCCGGTCATCAAGGTCTGCTTTGCGTTTGATATAGTGCTTATCATCCGGGTCGAGGGAATCAATCTCCTCCATCAGCCGTGTCTTTACGGAATAACTCTGCCGAAGCTGCTTTTCATGGGCTGCGATCTCCTGCTCAATGGCAGAGGTATCCACCTTCATGCTGATCTTTTCCTGCATCATGGCGGCGAACTTCGGATTGCTTACCAGCTTGACGATGACCTCTGCCACGGCGCTGTCCAGCAATTCTTCGTTGATCTGCTTTTTATAGTCGCATTTATGTCCATGGGTCATCGTGCGGTGCTTGCAGCCGTAGTAATAAAAATCCTTGTATTTTGAGCCGTCCGCCTTATGTTTGATGCTTTTGTTTCCATACATTCCTACGCCGCAAACCGGGCATTTCACAATACCGGACAGCAGATGTATTTTTGTATCCTTGCCTCTGTTGACGTGTTCGTACTTCTCCGCTTGCGCCAGCAGCTTGACCTGCGCCTCATGCCATAGTTCTTCGGAAACAATTCCCTCATGCAGTCCGTCAACCAGCAAATAGTCATCCTGCTCCACAAGACGGTAATCATTTCGGGTACCATGCACCTTCTCCGTCCGGCGTCTGCCATAGGCGATTTTCCCGCAGTATACCGGATTTTTCAGAATCCTGCGGATCAACGCAGAATCAAACAGAGGATTTTTCCCGTTTTGCCTTTGGATTTTGTGAATCCCATGGGTTGCAAGGTATTTTGCAAGGCCGTTTGCGCCGGTATCCGTATGCACATACTGGTCAAAAATCACGCGGATTGCCGCTGCTTCTTCCTCATTGATGAAAAGCTGCCCCTTTTCCAGCTTGTAGCCATAAGGCGCAAAGCCGCCGTTCCATTTCCCCTCACGGGCTTTCTGGATTCTGCCCTCCATTGTCTGCACACGGATGTTTTCACGCTCAATCTCAGCAACCGCAGACAGCACGGAAATCATCAATTTACCGGCATCTTTGGAGGAATCAATGCCATCCTCCACACAGATCAGATTGACGCCGAAATCCTGCATTACCTGTAAGGTGGAAAGCACATCTGCTGCGTTTCTGCCGAAACGAGAGAGTTTGAACACCAGCACATAGGAAACACCATCCTTGCCGGATTTAATATCCTCCATCATGCGGTTGAACTCTAATCTGCCCTCGATGGACTTACCGGATTTACCGGCATCTTCGTACTCACCGACAATCTGGAAGTCGTTGAACTCTGCATAGGCTTTCATTCTGGATTTTTGAGCATCCAGAGAGTATCCATCAATCTGCATGGTGGTGGATACTCTCGTGTAAATATATACTTTTATCTTCTCTTTTTTCATGTCGTTATCCTCATTCGTGCCACGGTAGGTGACACCATTATGTAATCCCTACCCCGAAATCACTTCCAGAGTAGGTTTGGACACTCATTGCACGTATATTATATCATGCAACAATGTCCTTTTCAATAGATTTCGCAAAAAGTTTGGAATTGTTTACAATTTCATTCTCTTTGCTGTCCAAACAAATCGGCGGCTCCGGAAGATGATCAATATCCAGAACCGCCGCATATTTCTCTATTAAATTTGCAAGTAAATCGGCAAAGCCGCTCCATTCATCATTTTTACGATTATCTATAATGGTGTACCTCCTGTTTTCTATTACTGCGCTGCGTGTACTCTTTGATTACCTCCGGCGGAATGCGGTCAAGAATACCCTTGACACGCTCGTAATCGCTTTGCAGCTTGGCATCCTGTATCTTTTTGAGAGTGCTTTCCTGCTGGCTTTCTTCCAGAGCTTCGGCAAGGCCGGCGTTTTTCTTCTCCAACGCTTTCTGCTTGCCGCTGGCTGTCTTAAAGAACTTTTCGTATTTCTTCATCTGCGTTTCCATAGCGGCAACATCGGGGATATACTTGTCAAGAAACGCCGCAATCTGCGCTGATCTTTCCTTGTAGTTGGTGAACTTCATATCGGACAGCATTTCTTCCAGCTTGTCGTGCTGCTTGGTGAGCCTTGCCATCTGCTTGAATACCCTTGTGGGGATGTGGTCACGCCCGGTTTCGCTGGCACTTTCGCCACGCTCCAGATCGGGATATTTCTTGACCATGTGTTCCCAATACTTGTCCTGCCATTGTGTCAGCTTTTTCTTGTTGCCCAAAATCTCCTTGGCGCAAAGACGCTTATCCTCGGTCAACGGGACAAAACAAAGGTGCATATGGGGCGATTTCTCGTCCAGATGCACCACAGCGGATATAATGGTTTCGGGAGCTTGGTTCTGTTTGATGAACTCCAACGCTTCATTGAAGAACTCTTTCAGCTCGGAACGCTTCTTGCCCTTAAAGAACTCCGGCGTAGCCGTAATAAGTGCTTCAACAACACGAACGCTGTCAGAGCGTGTGCGGCATCCGGCTTCTGCAATCTGTTTTTCGGACTCCGCTCGATATCTTCGTTCCGGTTTGATAAGGTGGAAATTGAGGTGTGTACGGGTCGGGTCAATGTCGGGATTGCTGGCATATTTCTCCTTGGTGCGCTCGTTATGCGCCTCGATGCCGCTGATCTCCGGTCCCTTATACTTGGCAAATCGTAAAATAGCGTACTGCGGTGCTGCCATTACCGATCACCCCGCTTTCTCCATACGATTTCAAAGCCCAGCACATCGGCAAGCTGTACCGCTTCGGTATAGCGGAGCGATTCACGCTGGAGCTTGTTGGAAAGATTGGAAACGCTGTCGCTCCAACCGTACTCGTCAGATAGAAGGTCAACGACCTCCTGCATGGTCATGCCTTGCCGTACAATGTACGACTTGATTTCATTTCTCAAATTGGATTTCATATTGTTTTTTACCTCCATAAATTCGTGATACTGGTTTTCTGTGCGGTGAACTTCCGTCACCGACAGATGATGTTCGTGTTGTTGCTGTTTTGCGTTTTCGTTTTACCTTGCGTAGTCCTGTTCATAACAGCACCCTATCGACTTTACGAAAGAGTGGGCATACTGCCGAAACAGTAGGAACTACCACATTTCCGCATATCTGTTTCACTATTCTGTAAATCACCAAATAATGAAACGATTTCGGTCTGCGGTGTAAATCTTTACGGATTTCACAAGGCTTGATTTTGATGCCCGAAAATTGTCCTCGTTGCCGATGCCCATATTAGCGGTGGAGTTGAAAACCGCCGTACGTACTGTACGGTACGTACAGCAATTTCTCACTTCGCTCACCATTTCAGAAATGAGGACTTCGCCAAGACCTCAATGCCCACAAATCCACGGACACGCTTGCCGCCGGAATAGATGTTGTTGGTGGCTTCCACGTTATACAAGGCTTCATTCTGTGCAAGCTCGGAACTGAGGCGGTTTGCCGACATGGGCTTTCGTACATTGTCTTCGCACCACAGCTTGTAGGCTTCGTACAGAGCCTTGGAGCTTGCCTCGCTGTCTGCCTTGAAGCGGATATAGCCCTCGGAGTGTAGAAACTCGATGACATTGTTGCTGCTGCGCTTGACCGTCTCCACATTCTCACGGGCTTGTGCGCTGATGGTGAACTGATAATTGTTGGCAAGGAGCCTGTGCAGCCCCTCCAGACACCAGAGGAAAATGCCCTCACACTCCTGCATCAGCTTTTCTGCAAGAAACGGATCGTCAGCACGGTCAGCGGGTCTGTCCTTGGTGGTCAGCACGATCTGACGGCGAAAGAAACCGTCGGACTGGTCATGCAGGGCGGTCAGCGCACCGTTGCCGAAGCATAAAAAACGGGCGTACAGTTGGCTCTGATAACTCTGTACACCCTTACGTTCCAAATCCATCTTGCACTCGGCTGTAACAATGGACTTGATATAGTTGGTTTTGGGAAGTGCGCTCATATCCATATCATCGTCCACCATCAGCAGCTTGCTTTCAAGGTCAGCTCGGCTGAAACGGTTGTTTTCGATTTTCTGGATGCTGGTGGTGTTCATGCTGTCCCCAAGGATGGAGCGCATCACAAGACCGATGCGGCTTTTGCCCTCGCCGCCCTTGCCAATGAGCATGAGCATCTTCTGTCCTTTGGTGGATGGAATAAGGCAATACCCCAAATACTCCTGCAAGGTGGGAATGTCCTCCGGCACGAGCAGATCGGACAAAAAATGCAGCCATCGTTCCGGCTGCGGTGCGGTAGGATTGTAATCGACCTTCATGCGGTTATTGCAGTAGGTCTTTTCCTCGGTGAATGTGCCGTTCAGAAAGTAAGTGCCGTTTGCCATGTGGATGCGGTCTGTTTCAATGGGCAATGGATCTGAATACGCCATGAGCTTGACTGCTTCAAAAAGACTTTTTACTTTCTTTGCAATGCCGATACTTTGACAGGTCATGACTTCATCCAAAATCATCTGTTGAATTTTGCCTTCGTCCTCAATCATCCCGTCCACGGTGAACAACCGCCCTCGGACACATTTCATCGGGTGTTGATGCAGAAATGAGCCGCAGAAAGCGACTTCATCAATCATTTTCCCGTCATACCAGGATGGCTGTTCGATACCGTCAAATTGTTTGTTCGCCAATACTGTGTTCCTCCTTCTTCACTTTTTCCAGATACTTTTGCAGCTTCGTCAGCTTGTTATCGGTCAGCATCATCTCAATGACATCGTTGCGCTCATAGGAATCGCCGCCAATGAGCGTGCCCACCAAATGCTCCACATAGTCGAGCCAATGACAGGCTTCTGAAAATCTGCTGTCCACATCGTCCTCCGGTGTTCTCGGCGCATACAGCACTTTCCATTCCTGCAAGAGCTTCATATACGCCAAGAGCGCAGAAAAGCACAGCTTCTCATTTTCTTTGAGTCGCTGTGCTTCGCTTTTCTTATTCAGTTTTTCCTGCATTGTTTTGGTGGGTGGCTTGTCCTGCAAGATACCAAAGTCATACGCCAGTTTGTTTGCCGCATCCAACACAGGCAGTCCGTAGAGATTGGCAACGAGGTCAATCACGTCCCCATGCTCACCGCAAGCGAAGCAATGGTAGTGGTCATCGTACACAATCATGCTTGGATGACGGTCATTGTGAAACGGACAGAGTGTTTTCCCGTAGCGGTTGACTTCAATGCCGTAATGCTCGGCGGCTTCTCTTGTGTTGATGCTTGTCTTTACTGTTTCAAATACATTCATTCAATTCCTCCATAATTCTTGTTGATAGGGACGATTTTTCATCCCCTCATGTATATTATGAGAAAAATTGAAAAAAGGGGTACGATGGCATGACAGGCTCGTTTCAAAAAACATGACAGCAGATTTTGCCGAAAACAAAGCATCAAAATGATACTTTGCAGAATTTTAGTAGCGGCTACCGATATTCTTCTTTGCTATACTTCAAGATGAAAATATTTTTAGTAGCCGCTACCAAAAAGTTTTCCAAACCACTATTTTTAGACACATTTCTATGGTATAATGGAACAAAACAGAAAACATGACAAGGAGGGCGCAGGATGGAACAGGAGAAGCGAGGTCGTGGCAGACCGAAGATTGATACCCATTTGACCGAGATTGGCGCACCCAGCAGACGACAGGCAATCAATGCCATGTATATGTTTGAGGGAGTGCATCTGTTATCGGTAGCGGCTACCGATATTCCCGATAGTCACCTTTTGTGGGAGTCCGACGATGCAACTATGACTGCCAAGAGCAAGAACGGAATTCTGGAACAGCTTGGGCGCATGATGGTGCAGGACAATTACAAGCAGGAGGATTGTGTCTATATCACCAACCTTGCCATTGCCGCCTTGAAGAACGGCAAAACCTCCAGAGAAATTGAAAAAGCCATCCGCACCGTGCGAATGACAAACAAGAAAGTAATTGCCGACCCCGACAATGAAAGATTTCGCCGCCTTGCGATTGAAGCCGCCAATGAGCTGGACAAGATGGGAGGTGCGGACGAATGAGCATCCTTGACCAAAATCTGCTGACACTTGATTTCTGGCAGGATAGTGTGACCTATGCAGGACACACCTTGCCATCGGGAAGCATCGGCTGTGCTGCTTTGAACATATCTGACAAACAGATTGAACAGCTCGTTATGCTTGCTATTCCCTTGAACGGCGTTATTGCGCTGATTAAGGAGGGTACACCCACCTCCGAAGCCATTTCAGCGGTAAGGGAAAATGTACTGTCGATCACGCAGATGCTCCGCTCCGTTAAGCCATTCTCTCTGTTTGATTTCCCTGCGGACGGACACGACATCCAAAAGATATTCACAAAGGAATACACAGACAATGCAGTTACCTACATAAAAGCGGTACAGGAAATCGGAGCCGCTGCTGCATTGGATGCACAGTATAGCCGTGGTGTCGGCTTGATAAAGTTGATCTCCGAATTTGCGCAGCTTGGCGCTACTCTGCTGATCTATAAGCAATCTATGACCGCTTTCGCCCATGCGCTCCACGACTGCAAGCGCACACCGGACGGATATGCCGCCGCTTTCGCAGAGCATTTTACCAATACAGACAAACTTTCGCTGAATGACTCGTCATGGATGGCATTATCCAATACAACAATGCAGTATGTTCCCTCTATCATGCCGGAGAAAGAGATACCGCAGCTTGTGAAGCGGTTGCACTATGTTTCTTTCGTGGGGATGTTCCGTTCCGATTTGTTTGAGGGATTGTGTGTCGGTCATGCGCCGAGAAAATGTTCCATCTGCGGCAAATGGTTTCTGACCACCGACGCAAGGCAGACCAAATACTGTGGTGGACTTGCGCCGGGGGACAGACTCGGACGCACCTGCCGTCAGATCGGCAATCTCAAAGGAAGAGAGCAACGGGAGCTTGCGGACGATCATCCCATCAAGGCGATTTATACCCGACGTATGAATACGATTACGCAGTATCTTCATCGTGGTACTCTGGACGAGCAGACTGCCAAGGAGATGAAACGTCTGGCGAAAAGCAAAATGAAGCGGGCGGTCAAAGAGGTTGCCTATGCCAATGGCGATTATGCCAAGGAAATGGAACAGGACACTCTGCTGAATGAAGTAAGGGCAAGAATTGAATTGGGAGGTAGATTATAATATGGTGATTGAATACAGGAAGATAGGCATTTCTGAGAAGAAAGAATTAGCGGAAGTAATCTATAGTGTTCAAGACGGATTAGAACGGCAAGAGTTTTTTGTTCCATTTTCCGATAAAGAGATAGATGCAATGCTTGATGAAACCATTGCTGTAACCTATGGTGCATATGCCAATGGCAAACTGGTAGGCACTGCACAATTCTATTTGGGGGACGAATTTGTAGATGAGATAAAAGAATCTTTAGGAATCAGCAATGCTTTGGCCGGAGAATTTGGAGGCGTATTGGTTTTGCCGGAATATCGAGGAAACGGTATCATGAAGCAGTTTTCGCACATTCTCATAAACGAAGCAAAATCAAGAAATTATGACTATGTCGTGTCAGTCGCACATCCGGAAAACATAGCATCGAACAAGTCTATTTTGGCTATGGGCGCTAAGTTGATGAAAACGGATTATTTAGGTGAATATTATAGAAATATGTATTTGCTCAACCTGAAAGTTGACTGACAACTTTCAATTTCTAATAGTCTAATTTCAAACTGATTTTTTATGATAGGAGGTGCGCCTGTGTCAGAAGAACGCTTTTGGACAACCGATGAATATGCCAGTACAGCGAAATTCGCCGTACAGGATGGAGCTATGACCATGCGGCAGGCAGGGCGTATCTTCCGTCTTGACCCGGCGCCGCCCAAGGCTGAGGACATCAACGATTACATTGTTTCCGCTGTCCGTGAAAATGATCTGACCTATTTTACATACTTCCTGCACCACTATGAACCAAGGCTGAACAAGCGTGTCTATCGTTTTCTGCTGACCGAGGGCATTGACCGATATGAGCCGCTACGTTTTCTGGATTACAAGCTCAGCGTTGTTCTTGTCATGTTGGAGTGCTTGCAGAATTACGCTCCCAACAAGGGCGCAGACTTTCTGACCTATGCCCATTACTTCATCGGCAACGCACTTCTGGATTGCCGCCGACAGGAAGAAGCTGGCTCATTCAAATCTCTGGATGAATACAAAGCCGCCCGTGGCATTGCCTGGCTCTACAACAATTCCGGCAAGAGTGAAAAAGAAGTGATCGCCCAATATGCCGACGAGCAGAGCTGCACCGAAGAAACAGCCGCCGAGTATCTGACCCTTGCAAGACAGAACCGAAGCCGTGTTCCGTTTTACTGCACCATGCAGGACGATGACGGCGAAGAAACTGGCGAGGACGTTACCCGTGATGACAGTTGGAACTATGCGGACATTCTCTGGAACGGTATCCGTGCCGATGCGGTGCGAGCCGCCTTTGATAAGCTCGATTACATGGAGCAGGATTTCATTGAAATGCGAAACGCCATCTGCATGACTTGCGGACGTGTCGGCTCATGGGACGAACGTGCTTCTTTTGAAAAAATAGCAACCGACTATGAGTACACGACCACAGGCGGCGCAGAGAAAGCATACAAGAAAATCGTGGACAAGCTGACGGCGCATTTGGTGGATGCCGGTGTTCTCGGTGTTGTGGAATTGAAGCAGATCGAGAGAAATAAAAAAATCGCCGCCGCTGCATACCAGTACAAAGCTGCACATCGGTTTGCAAACGACGACGATGAATGGGGAGAAATCCGTTTCGACTTTTCTAACGGAACTGCGGAGACCGTAAAACTGGCAGACGGCGATTTTTGCAAATCAAAAGTTTTTGCCGAGGTAGCCATCCGAAGAATTTTGCAAATCCCATTCAAGGAGCTGCCGAAGAAATTGACGATTCCCTGCAAGTTAGAGATGGAGCGAATGCGATACGGGGTCTGATCGCTGCGGCGG
>OHQH01001299.1_pt1 | contig 11128 bp, 9 predicted proteins | sample 1577891 | NCBI WGS metagenome assembly OHQH01 (sample SAMEA3879601, study PRJEB24766) | human gut metagenome | biome: human-associated habitat; feature: feces | place: USA | collected 1985/1987
GGAGCTTCCCTGCGCCGAGTCCGAAGCTTCCCTCACGGTACATATCCGGCACACACAAAAGCGCTTCCTCCGTCGTTCTCATAATGACCGGTAGAACCATGATCGCAAGTGTTGCCGCGCCAGCTAACATGGAATATCCCCAATGCAACGCTGTCACGAAAAACAACATACCGAACAGTCCATAGATAATGGATGGGATACCGGTCAATGTCTCTGCTGTAATACGCACCAGCTCAACGAGTTTATTTCCTTTTTTTGCATATTCGACAAGATAAATTGCTGCTCCGATTCCAAACGGAACAGAAAAAAGCAGTGCGAGCAATACCATTGTGATGGTGTTGATGATCGCCGGCATCATTGACACGTTATCGGAATTGTAAGTCAGTGAAAACAGGCTTGGTCTTAAATATGGAACTCCGTGGATCAAAATATAGCCCACCAGATAAACAAGCACTGTCACGGTGATCACTGCAGAGGCTCCCACCAGAAGCAGTAAAATAAAAGATCCCGGATGTTTTTTATAAGATTTCAATCTGTCTTTCCACGACAGTTGATTGATCGGAGTGATATTTTTTTCCATACTGCCTCTACTCCTTTCCTCTACGTTTCAAAATAGAAAACGATATATTAATAATAAGAATAAACACAAACAAAACTACGCCTGTAGCAATTAATGCTTCCCTGTGAAGATCCGTGGCATATCCCATCTCAAGTACGATATTCGTTGTGAGTGTACGCACACCTTTGAAAATACTGTCCGGCACTCTCGCCTGATTGCCGACTACCATCATGACTGCCATTGTCTCACCGAGCGCACGTCCTACGCCGAGCACAACTGCTGCAAACACACCTGATTTTGCTGCCGGAACAACAACCGTAAAGACACTTCTCTCATGTGTGGCTCCCAGTGCGAGCGCTCCCTCATAATAGCTCTCCTCCACTGCTCGGATGGATGACTCGGACACGCTGATAATTGTAGGTAAGATCATGATTCCAAGTAACAGTGCTGCTGTTAAAATGCTCTGTCCATTGCCTTTGAAATGCTCCCTGACAAACGGAACCATAACAACCAGTCCGAAGAATCCATAAACAATAGAAGGGATTCCAGCCAGCAGATCAACGATCGGTTTTAATACCTTGTGTAATCTGTCCGGACAGAAACGTGCCATGAAGATAGACATCAGAATTCCGATCGGTACTCCGATGATCAAGGCTCCGCCTGTTACATAGATACTTCCCAGGATCATCGGGAAGATACCATATAAGCCGTTGCCGGGTTTCCATTTTGTTCCTCCGAGGAAGTTGGCAAATCCGATCTCTTTCATTGCCGGAACCCCGTTTGCGAACAGGAACACGCAGATCAGTACAACTGCTACAATGGAAATAATGGCGGTAAACAGAAATACATATTTCATTACAATTTCTTTTAATTTATTGATATTCATATATTTATGTTCTCCAAAATCTGAGGAATGCCTGACAGTGCAGGCTTCATATCATTATGTAATGCTTTACAAATTGTAAATATCCTGATTTCCGAAAAAAGGCCGGAGGAGTTTTCCATCCGACCCTTCTGTCAGTAATTTTTTAATTTCTTATCTCTGATGTTTTTTTATTTCATACCAGATATTTTCATTGATTACTTATTCTGCAAGTTCATCCCAGGATGTGATGTCGCCAACATAGACACCTTTTACCTGATCGGATGTAAGGTTTGCTGTTGGGTTGTCAAGATTTACGACCACTGCGATACCATCCATAGCGATTGTTGTTGCGGTAAGTCCCTGCTCTGTCTCAGAATCTTTTAATTCACGGGAAGCCATACCGATGTCACTTGTACCTGCTGCTGCGTCTGTCATACCTGTTGTGGAATCACTCTCCTGAATCTCGATCTCTGCACCGGAGTTTACGGCTGTGTAAGCTTCTTTTAATTTTTCCATAACTGGTGTTACAGAAGAAGAACCGCTGACTGTCACTTTACCTGTTGCTCCGTTGGATTCGAATGCTGCCGCATCATCAGAACCGATATATCCGTTCTCTGTGATGACTGCCTGACCTTCTGCACTCATAATGTAGTTGATGAAATCCTGTGCGATGTCGCTTACTTCACCTTTTGTTGCAATGTTAAATGGTCTTGCAATCGTGTATGTACCATTTTTGATATTCTCTACTGTTGCTTCTGCTCCGTCAATGCTGACTGCTTTTACAGTGTCATCTAAAGAACCAAGGGAAACATAACCGATCGCATACTCATCACTTGCTACAGATGTAAGCATTACGGATGTGCTGTTTGTGATGATCGCTTCCTCTGTTGTGTTGTCCACTTTATTTCCGTCTGCGTCTTTTTCTTCGATTCCAAATAATTCGATGAATGCACCTCTTGTACCGGATCCATCCTCGCGGGATAATACATTGACATATTCACTTGCATCAAAGTCTGTTGTAGCTGCCGGTGCTTCCTCTGCTGTTGTGTCTGCTGCTGCATCTGTAGAAGCATCTGCTGTGGTATCTGCGGATGTACTGGTGTCTGCTGTATTATCAGAACCACATCCTGCGATCATGCTGACTGCTAACATTCCTGTTACGAATAAACTGATTACTTTCTTTTTCATTTTGATTTTCCTCCAAATCTTTATGGGATCTTGCGTTTCCCATCTTTGTTTTTTTGTCTCTGTCTCATTGACAATGACTACTTTAAAGCCAGCGTGTAAAATCTAAATATCTTCCTTTGTAAAACGTCTGTAAAATGATGGTAAACCATTTTGATCCTCCTCTGTCCTGCGTTGCACCTGAAAGAAAACGAATCCGACCACAAACATGGCTGCGATCACTACCACTCCTGCTTTGGAAGTATCAAAAATCTGTGTGCTGATTCCCATTAACATAGTTCCCATAAAAGATGCACCCTTTCCGAATATATCAAAGATTCCGAAATACTCAGACGATTTTTCCTTTGGGATGATCTTTGCATAGTAGGAACGGGACAGCGCCTGGATCGCACCCTGAAATACCCCTACAAAAGTTGCCATCATCCAAAACTTCCATGCTGCGTCTAACTGCAGGGCGTAAACTGCGACTGCAAAATATGCAATGATGCAGACAGAAATTAGTTTTCCTGTCTCAAATTTCTGTGTCATTTTTCCGAAAAGAATCGCACATGGGAATGCCACAACCTGCGTCAGAAGCAATGCCAGCAGCAGATTAGCGTCACTGATCCCAACGTCTTTTCCGTAAGAAGTTGCCATCTCGATAATCGTGTATACACCATCTATATAGAAGAAAAATGCGAGCAGAAAGAGGGCAACTTTTTTGTTATCTTTCAATTCCGCCACGCTTCTTCCAAGTCTGGCAAAAGACTCCTTTACCACGGAGCCTTGATTTTCCACATAATATTTCTGTTCGTAATTTTTTAAGAGTGGGATTGTCACAAGCCCCCACCATGCTGCATTTAAGAAAAATGCGGCTGTCATGGCTGCCGGTGTGCTGATGCCAACTTTATCACCGCCTAACACCAGCAATAAACTAATGACAAATGGTACGCAGCTTCCGATATAGCCCCACGCATACCCATGGGACGATACCTCATCCATGCGTTCGTCGGTGGTTACATCGACCATCATGGAATCATAAAAAATCAGGCTGCCGGAAAATCCTACTTTTGCGATCACAAAAATAATCAAAAACATCAGCCACGTCTTCGGAATGGACAACGCTGCACATCCTAGAACACCGATCATCATGAAAAATGTAAATAACGGCTTTTTATGATTTTTGTTGTCTGCGACTGCGCCGAGGATCGGTCCTAAAATTGCAACAATGATCGTAGAGATTGAGATCGCATAGCTGAGATATGCAGTAGAATCCGATGCGGAAACGCCCATATTCTGTGCCATGTTTTTAAAATAAATCGGAATGATCGTGGACACTAACAGCGTAAATGCAGAGTTTCCCACATCATACAGTACCCAGTATTTTTCGAGTTTCGTCAGTTTTTGTTTCATATTCGTTTTCCTCATTCATTCTTTCCTGTGCCGTATACACATGATTTAAAAATAAAAATATTTGTCTATAGTAACTGTCACGCACCGCCTCGCCTGCGTTAAAGATTTCATGTTTGGAATCCTTCATTCTTACCAGCTGTGCGGTCTTGGCTTTTTTAGCAAATTTTTCAATGCCACAATTGTCAACCATGTCGTCTTTTTCCGCTTCAAAGATTATAAGCGGAATTTTTATACTGTTAATGTTTTTTCTTTTCCGCAGCTTGCGGATTACTTTAAATCCTGCTTTTACCCAGGCATAGGTTCCACCGTAAGTCTGGTAATTGATATTCCGCAGGCGCATATTGTAGATATACATGTATCGTTCTCTGGAAACGCAGCTGCTTGTTTCAAAGGATGGTTTTTCTGAAAAACCACTCTGTCCGGCTGCATATTTCGTTCCCTTTCCGATCGCGCAGAAAAAATCTGCGGTAACTTTCGCAAGCCACTTCGGATACTTTCCAGTGTTCATCCCAAGCATCGGTGCTGACAGGATTGCTGCGTCAAAAGTCAGTGGGAACTCTTCGAGATACCGCACTCCAATGGCTCCACCCATGGAATGACAGAATAAGATTTTTCGTTTTTCTGTGAGTTCTACCACATTTTTCACAAAGCAATGCAGATCCTGCACATATTGCTCATAATCCTCGATATGAACTTTTTCGCCATCCACAACAATCCGGTCAGAATATCCGTGTCCCCTGTGTTCCGGGACGTAAACGGAATATCCGTTTTTCAGGAAATAATAGATGACTTCCTTATATTTCTCTGCAAATTCACAGAATCCGTGGCTGATGACAATAGCAGCTTTTGCCTGCGGAATCCGGTATGTGCGGTAATAAATTGCTGTGCTGTCATAGCTTTCTATGTAACCGTCTTTTTCATAGCTTCTCAGATATGGTTCCACATCACGTTTCATGGTTCGCTGATAATTCGCTTCTTCCGGTATCATGATGTTCTCTGCTCTTTTTTCTATCATAGGTATCTCTCACTGTCTCAACTCTGAAGGATTCTTTGAACCAGTTCAGGCTGCAGTTCTCCAAAACGGTATTCGTCCCTGATTTTCTTTGCTATATCCGGGTAGTTTGTGATCAGCGCATCCACGCCTGCCTCACACAGCATTCTCATATGTTTTTCTTCATTGATTGTCCATACATGAAGCAGTCTTTTCCGCTCTCTACAACGCTCTAAAAATCCCGGATAAAAAACGTTATATCCGGCCGGGTGAAGTGCGTCTGCCTTTACAACATCACATGCATAATCCACTGCATCAATGATTCCATCTTCATAGAGCATGCCCGTCTTAGCCTGCGGGTCTAACTCTTTGATTTTCCGGATCGTATAATGATTAAACGAAGAATAAATGACACGCTCCTTCATTCCAAGATGCTCTGTAAGCTCCAGTACCCGCTCTTCAATCCCCGGATAGAAAACAATTCCTGTTTTGATTTCCACATTAATGGTAAGATTTGTCGGTTTTATCAACAGATATACCTGCTCAAGTGTTGGTATCTCTTCCTTTGTGTATTCCAGATGCGTTTTGTTAAAATTAAATTTTTTCAGTTCTTCATAGGTGTAATCTTTTACCCAGCCTTTTCCATTGCTGACACGATCGATCGTCTCATCATGGATAACGACGAGTTCTCCATCTTTTGTCATCTGCACGTCAAGTTCGATTCCATCTGCTCCCATCTCAACTGCTTTCCGGAATGCATCTAATGTATTTTCCGGAGCATAACCGCTGGCTCCGCGGTGTGCCCATACCTTTGTCTTTTCCTGATCCATTTTTTACTCCTCTTTTCTGATCTGCTTTGCTGATATCGTTTCATTTTATGTATGTCTGCCGTTTGGGATTACCGGATGCTTTCACATTTTCTGTATCTTCTTACGAAGTTCCAGCATCTTCTTATCCACACCCGCAATGACGTCTGCGTACTGCTTTGTTGCCTTCTCTACCGCTTCTAACTGCCCGGCGTCCTTTTTGTAACACATCTGGGAATCTAATTCTGCCCAGTAGTCCATGGCGACTGAACGGATCTGTATCTCAACTCTCACTGCGGTTGTCTTATCCAGATAAGTTACCGGCACTTCCACGATCAGATGAAGGCTTTGATAGCCGCTTTTTTTCGGCTTCCTGATATAATTTTTTTCTTTGACAATGGTAAAGTCTTTCTGTCTGCGCACTGCGTCCGCAATCTGATAAATATCGTCCGCAAAATAACACACCACACGGACTCCGGCAATATCATTTAAAGTATTGACTGCTGTTTCGAAAGTGACTTCACGTTCCTTTCTTTCCAACTTTTTCACAATACTCTCGGCAGTTTTAATTCTGCTACACAAATTTCTGATTAATGGGCGTTCATTTTTCTCGGTCAGATCTGCATCAATCATGCGAAGTCTTGTTAACATCACATCAATTGCATACTGATACCGCGCCTGCACCATCGGCGCTTCCAATTTTACTTTTATCTTATTTGTTTCCATACATAAAAAAATAAGGCAGCTATGTAAAATCCATAGCCACCTTACGTGTGTTTTGTGTAAAATTTATTTTTTGTTCCTCTACATTAATCTCTCTTCACTGCCGCTTTGATCAGATGTGCCGTTCCTTTGATCCGGTGTCCATTTGCCATCTCTGTTAAGGCTCTCGCCATCTCCATTGTGACAAAACCACCTGTCATTTTTGCATATCCACGGATTGGCATATTGTAGTTGAACAGAACATTTAAGTTCGGTTTACCCTGCCACTCGCTGATTTTTAACAAAATGCGGAGCACTCCGTAGAACAGTTTGCCAAAGATACCTTTTCCGTAATAAAGCTGGCATACTGCATCGTTCATCTGGATCTCACCGCTCCAGCTTCCATCCGGGATTTCTCTTCCGTAAAGTTCTCTGTACTCGATGTCATCCACGTTCTCAATCTTACCGCTGAAATATTCCGGTAAAATCTCTTTGCTGTAACCACCGTCTGCCACAGTTCCGGCAATTTCCAAGCTGCCTTCTAATACCATGGTATCTGCATCCGTTCCTACCATGATCTGATAATTACCGGATTCTACTTCCCATGTATTGGTTCTTGTGTCATAGAAACGGAAGGTCTTGTCCTCAAATGCGATATGTACGGACTTTTCCTCTCCCGGAGCTAATGTCACTCTCGCAAAACCTTTTAACTCACGGATCGGACGGAAAATTGTCTCGGACTGTTTTCCGACATAAAGCTGCGCAATTTCTGTTCCTTCCACATCTCCGGTGTTTTTGATCGTGAAGGTCACGCCGTCTTTGTCAACGGAGAAATTGCTATATGCAAAAGTTGTATAACTCAATCCATAACCAAATGGGAAACGGACTTTTTTGCCGACCGTTGTGTAATAACGATATCCCACATAGAGAGCCTCGCGGTACTCGCTGCTGCGCTCCTTGCTTGGATAGTAGTGGAATGCAGGAGTATCTTCATAGTGAAGTGGATAAGTCTCATTTAATTTTCCGGATGGGCATACCTTTCCGGTGAGGACATTCATCATTGCAGATGCGCCTGCCTGACCACCTAAATATCCGTGAACGATACCTTTTACATAGTCAAACCACGGCATCTCAATAGAAGATCCTGCTGAAAGAACAACAACCACATTGGTATTCACGGCTGTGACCGCATCAATCAGTTCATTCTGTGCCTGCGGCATATGCATATGGGTACGGTCAAGTCCCTCGGACTCGCTGATCTCATCCAATCCTGCAAAAACAAGAACAACGTCTGCATTCTTTGCTGCTTCCACTGCTGATTTTGCAAGTGCTGCATTCGGTTTGCGGTTGCGGATATATCCCTGCTCGTAAGCGGTCATTACAAGTCCGCTGTCTGAGATTACATCTAAGATGGATTCCGGCTGTCTGGTCGGATTTACAAGGGAAGAACCTGCGCCCTGATAACGCGGAGTCTTTGCAAAATCACCGATGACGGCTACTTTTGTTCCCGGTTTTAATGGCAGGATGTTGTTACTGTTTTTCAGTAAAACAACACTTTCTTCGGCTGCTTTTCTTGCTAATGCATGGTGTCCTTCAACATCAAATTTTTTGCCTTTTCCATCAACTGTTGCCTGATGGGTTGCAAAAACAACATTTAACAGTTCATCCAGACGCTGATCCAATACTTCTTCCGGTAATGTGCCGTCTTTTACCGCGCGGACAATATCACGCATACCAGATTTTCCGGTTCCCGGCATCTCAAGATGGCTTCCGTTCATAACGCCGAGTGCATGGTCGTTGCTTCCACCCCAGTCGGATACGACATAGCCGTCAAATCCCCACTCATCGACTAAGATTTCCTGTAACATGTGACGATTCTCATTTGCATAGACACCGTTTACTTCATTATAAGAAGACATGATGGATTTGGATTTTCCCTCTTTGACTGCGATTTCAAATCCGGTGGTATAAATTTCCCGGAATGTACGCTCATCAACAACAGAGTCGCTTGCCATACGACGAAGTTCCTGGCTGTTTGCCGCAAAATGCTTTGGACATGCTGAGATTCCCTTGCTCTGGATACCTTTTACATAAGCGGCTGCCATTTTTCCTGCATGATACGGATCTTCGGAAAAATACTCAAAGTTACGTCCACAGAGCGGGCTTCTCTTAATGTTGAGTCCCGGTCCTAAGATGACATTGACATCCATGGTCACCGCTTCCTCTGCAAGTGCAGTACCGATCTCCTCCCCCAATTTTTCATCCCAGCTGTTTGCGATCGTAGCTGCGGTCGGGAAACAGGTTGCCGGAAGGCTGGCATTTAATCCAAGGTGGTCTCCTGCACCGGCCTGACGTCTTAACCCATGAGGTCCGTCGGACATTGCCATGGATGGGATTCCGTACTTCTCAAAATCTACAGTCTCCCATGTATTTTTACCGGACATCATCAGTGCTTTTTCTTCCAGAGACATCTGTTTTATGATTTCCCCATATTTTAAGCTCATTTTTCGTTCTCCTGTTCTTTTGGTGCTCACGGATTTTATTTGTTGTGTTATTGATACAAAAATGTGTGTTATTTGAATCGCAACAATAAAAAATAAAACCCATGCTGCTATTATTTTTTGTTAGCATAATGGTAGCATGGATTTTATTTATAAAATGAAAAATGGCATAAATGGTTGTTTTTTTTACATAAACTGCAAAAGTTACCTTTCTTTGACCATATACGAAATATTCACGTTTCACAATATTGTCATCATTTTATATGGATTTGCTGAAATAAGGGGATCTGCCTTAACGGCTCGCTCCCCCGATTAGTACATTTTTTATCTTATAGATAATATGGATTTGACCATGCTGTTCTTCCATATTCATCCACACATTCCACACGGATGTATGTCTCAGTACCGCTCAATCTCATGCTCGCCTCTGTAATCTTTTCTCCCTTTGGAGCCATTATTGTAGTTCCTGCTCCTACATAGCCACCGGCTATTATATTCACACGTTCTACCGGACTGCAGGATACCGTTACATTCCTTCCATCGATGATAATCTGATCTATCCGTGGTCCATCCACTCCACCAACAGAATAATACCTTCCTTCCATCAGTGCATTCAAAATATTATCATGCGTCAGACTTTCCGCTGCCACCATTACATAGCCACCAAAATTGTCTGGGAAATTGCCATTATGATTATCATCCGCTGCATCCGCATTCACATGCATGCCTTTTCGTAACATTTCATCCCAGTATGTGGTATTAAATCCTGTTCCACTCTCATTTACCGTATTGTAATTATAGATTTCGAGTGAATTGTAAATTCCACCTATCTCAAACTCGTGAGGTTCGACGCGCGACCAGACTGGATGATTATATGTAATAAAACATCCATGATCTCTGAGATTTTCCGCCATTGCTTCTGTAACTTTTCTTCCATCCCAGTCACCATATGCAACAATTGGTTCGATTCTCTCCATATGTTGGAATAACCCGGATTTTGCCTGTTCCTGCATTGCCTTTGTACCCAAAATGCCATTCAAATGGTGCATTTTTAAATATCCGTCCTTTTCATCAAAAAGAACTGCTGCAATCTCAGTTCCCGGAAGAATCAAAAATAAATCACTGTTATATTTATAACGGTAATCTGTATACAAATTGTGATCGCTTAAGCATAAAAAAGCATACCCATTGGCTTTATAATGCTCCACAGCCTCATCCGGAGTCCATGCTCCGTCCGAGTTTGTAGTGTGACTGTGAAGATTTCCCTTATACCAGTTTGTATGTTCCGGGAAAAATTTAATCATTGACGTATTCAACCTCCAGATTTACCTCAAACATCCGGCTCCATGGCATAGAAACCTTCTTTATCGTTACACTGTCTGAAATTGATGACAGACTTTCCTCCATAAATTTTTGCAATTCTTCTTTTACCATAGAGGCAACCATTCCATCTGGCTCTCTTACATCAAAATAATTCATGGATTCCGGAAGCTTTTCTGTAACTGATTTTCTCACGACAGAACAATATCCTGCATCCTCCACATAACGCTCTGCCAGAAATCTCTGATGTTCTTCTGTTACCTTGTTAAGATAGCTGTCCACTCCCTCTGCAATGGCTGTTCCAAGTGTATTCGCTGATGTATTCCATCCTGCATAACCATCCACTTTCATCAGAAGGTGATTGTTGTTTAAAATCTTAACAATTCCAAGATCCCCACCATTTGCATACGCATTGTCAGCAATGGTAACGATTTTCTTCTGGCTGATACAGTATTTTAAAAGTTCAAACATTTCTGCAATGTTACGCTCCACACAATACTCCAGCTTCTCGGACGGCTGTTCCATCGCCTCTTCCATTCCTCCTGCAGGTGCCGTCATAAAAAGTACGATATCTGCTGATTCATAGCTTTCTGTCGCAAGGCATCCTGCCGATAATATATGATATTTTACTGTATTAGCAAGTGTGCAGCCCTCATATAACGGAATAATATTCTTTGCCATCTCGGATGTATACTTCACATACACTTTCGGCTGCCTGCCAGCAAGCACATTGAGCATTCTTGCCAGCAATGTCAGTTCAACCTCATCCGCACCCGGATACATGAGTACTTTATCTTCCATATTATA